>CERD01058134.1_pt1 | contig 143460 bp, 130 predicted proteins | sample 530931 | NCBI WGS metagenome assembly CERD01 (sample SAMEA2621101, study PRJEB7988) | marine metagenome | isolation source: saline water (ENVO:00002010), including
GTTAGTTACCTGGCCAGTGATCTTAGTGCCTTCTGGGTAACGCTGAGCAATTTCTTGCCATGGATCGTTGCCCATCTGCTTCATGCCCAGAGATACACGTTGCTTGTCTTTGTCGAACTTCAATACTTTAACATTGATTTCGTCACCAACATTTACGATTTCACTTGGGTGCTTAACGCGCTTCCAAGCCATATCAGTGATGTGCAGCAGGCCGTCTACACCGCCTAAGTCAACGAACGCACCGTAGTCAGTCAGGTTCTTAACGATACCTTTAACTTCATGACCTTCTTCCAGGTTCGCCAGCAGTGATTCGCGCTCTGCACTGTTTTCAGCTTCGATAACGGCACGACGAGAAACAACAACGTTGTTACGCTTAGCGTCCAGCTTGATTACTTTAAATTCAAGCTCTTTGCCTTCAAGGTGAGTAGTGTCACGAACCGGACGTACGTCAACCAGTGAACCAGGCAAGAACGCGCGTACACTGTTAACTTCTACAGTGAAACCGCCTTTAACTTTACCGTTAATAACGCCTTTGATAGTGGCTTTGTCTTCGTAAGCTTTTTCCAGCTCAACCCATGCTTCGTGACGCTTCGCTTTTTCACGAGACAGGATAGTTTCACCGAAGCCGTCTTCTACTGCGTCTAGCGCAACATCAACTTCGTCACCGATAGCGATTTCTAATTCGCCTTCAGCATTTTTAAATTGTTCAGCTGGGATGGCACTTTCTGATTTGAGACCTGCGTCTACCAGAACGATGTCTTTGTCAATTGATACAACAGTACCTTTTACAATTGAACCAGGACGTGTTTCTAGTTCTTGTAAGCTCTCTTCAAAAAGTTGTGCAAAATTTTCAGTCATATTAATAAGTAAATATATTCAGTTGACATCCACGCTACATTCCCGATACCGTGGGGTTATTAAACAAAGTCATTACGTCCTGTAATAACTGTTGCGATGGCGAAAATCGCCTCCTGACTTATAGTCTGGAATTGATGATTTCCATAGCACTATCAAAGACTTGGTTAATATCCAAATCTGTTGAATCGATAATTACTGCGTCTTCTGCCGGTACCAGTGGCGCGACTGAACGCTGTGAATCACGTTCATCTCTGGCCTTGATATCGGTTAAAAGGCGCGCAATATTAACATCCATCCCTTTATCTTTCAACTGCGTATAGCGACGCTCCGCGCGGGCTTCAGCGCTTGCAGTAAGGAATAGTTTCACGACTGCGTCGGGGAAAACGACCGTACCCATATCGCGACCGTCAGCAATTAAGCCGGGAGTTTCCTGAAATGCGCGTTGTCGGCGCAACAGGGCTTCGCGAACACGGGCTAATGACGCAATTTGCGATGCAACCGCACCCACTTCTTCGGTACGAATGTCGTCGGTAACGTCTTCGCCTTCCAACACAACGCGGCGTTGGTTATTTTCTGTTTCAAAACTCACGTCTAACCCGGACGCCAGCGGCACAATGGCGGCTTCGTCGTCAATGGGTAAATCGTGATGCATAGCGGCAACCGCCAATACGCGGTATATCGCACCGCTGTCCAGCAAGTGCCAATTCAATTTTTCTGCCAATAGAGCGCTTAAGGTCCCTTTCCCGGCACCACTCGGGCCATCTACCGTTACTACGGGTGTTGGATGCATACCTGCTCCAGTTATTTAAATTTTTGTTAATGGATCGTCGAAATCGGCCGCAATTATACGCGTGTCAGGCAAATAGGCAATGATACAAGTCAATATTGCTCCGACCTGTTTGATTTTGTTTGCCAATTTTATATGTCTGAAAGTGAAGATAATGACCTAGATGGAAATCATGCTCACCGCGTAGCAGCCGGTGAGCATAATAAAAAACAAATCTGACTTATCGATGACAGATTGTGGCAAATCGCGTGAAATAATCAGGAAATGTTTTCGCAGTACAACCCGGATCATTAATGGTTACCGGTGTATCGCTTAAACTCACTAACGAAAAACACATCGCGATACGGTGATCGTTGTAGGTGTCAATTTCCGCATGCTTTAATGAAGTAGCTGGCGTCACACGAATAAAATCATGCCCCTCTTCTACTTCAACGCCTAATTTACGCAACTCTGTGGCCATCGCATTCAGACGGTCAGTCTCTTTTACCCGCCAGTTATAGATATTGCGGATACAGGTTTCGCCTTCGGCAAACAAGGCTGCAACGGCAATCGTCATCGCGGCATCCGGAATGTGGTTCATGTCCATGTCGACGCCTTTTAGCGGGGCACCGTGAATCACGACACAGTCGTCAAACCATTCAACCCTGGCCCCCATTGCTTCCAGCACATCTGCGAAACGAATGTCGCCCTGGATGCTTTGTTTACCAATACCGGTAACTTTAACGCTGCCACCTTTGATGGCACCCGCAGCCAGAAAGTAAGAGGCAGAAGAAGCATCGCCTTCAACCAGAAAACGTGATGGTGCAATGTACTTTTGACCGGCTCGAATAGTGAAATGCTGGTAATTATCGTTTTCTACCTGAACGCCAAATTTAGCCATGGTATCCAGCGTGATGTCGATGTAGGGTTTCGATACCAACTCACCTTTAATGCTAATCACCGTGTCATCACTGAACAAAGGAGCAGACATCAGTAGTGCGGTCAAAAACTGACTGGAAACACTGCCGTCTACTGAAAGCTTACCGCCTTGCAGCGTTTTACCCGCTATATGTAGTGGCGGATACCCCTCGTTTTTAAGGTATTTGATATCAGCACCCGCTTCAAGCAAGGCATCAACCAGATCGCCAATCGGACGCTCTTCCATGCGAGGCTCGCCAGTCAGCGTGACGTTCACGCTGGATGCGGCCAGCGCTGCGCACAACGGACGCATAGCGGTACCAGCATTACCTAAAAACAGTTCCAGATGTTCAGCGTGATTAAACGCGCCACCTAGACCCTGAACAGTACATTCTGTTTTACACTCGCTCAATTCGTAGCGTACACCAAGCTGGCTAAGCGCCTTTAACATGTGGCGAATATCATCACTGTCCAGCAGATTCGTCAGTGTGGTTGTCCCTTCAGCCAGTGCGGCAAGTAACAGTGCGCGATTTGACAGGCTTTTTGAGCCTGGTACGTTCACTTCGCCGTCTATAGACGTGACCGGCGTTAACGTTAACTGCTCTACTGTCATGCGTAGTGCTCCTCAAATTCACGCATGAATTTCACCAGTGCTTCTACACCTTCAACAGGCATCGCGTTGTAAATACTGGCGCGCATTCCGCCCACTGAACGGTGGCCTTTTAACGCCATTAGTCCGACTTCTTTTGATTTCTCCAGGAAGACTTTGTCTAAGGCAGGATCAGCCAGATGGAACGGCACGTTCATTATTGAACGGTTGTCAGGATGCACGTTATTGCGGTAGAACGACGAGTCATCAATAGCGCTATACAGCAAATCTGCTTTGTGCTGATTAATGCTGGCCATGGCTTCCACACCGCCCTGCTCTTTTAACCACTGGAATACCAGTCCGGCTAAATACCAGGAAAACGTAGGTGGCGTGTTGTACATAGAATCTTTTGAGGCCATCAACGCATAATCAAATATTGATGGTGTGCTCTGACGCGCTTTGCCGATCAGATCATCGCGAACAATAACAAGCGACAGACCCGATGGGCCGATATTCTTCTGCGCACCGGCGTAAATAACACCGTATTTGCTCACATCAATTGGCTTAGACAGGATGTTCGAAGACATGTCAGCCACTAAGGGTACGTTACCGGCCTCAGGCAGCCAGTCAAAGGCAATACCGTCAACCGTTTCGTTCGGGCAGAAATGTAAATAAGCCGCAGACTGATCTATGTCAGACAGTGCTGGCTTTGGCACGGTTTGAAAACCATTGTGCTCGACCACCTGACCGATGATTTTAGCGTTGTTGTATTTGTTAGCTTCATCTACTGCGCCGCTTGACCAGGAACCGCTTACCAGGTGCAACGAGGTATCGGCACTGGTAGACAGGTTTAACGGCACCGCGGCAAACTGACCACGACCGCCACCTTGTAAAAACAGGACTTTATAGTTGTCAGGTACCTTTAATAAATCACGCAGGTCCTGCTCTGCCTGAGCAGCAATCTCTATAAAGTCGGCACCACGGTGGCTGACTTCCATGACTGAACAGCCACTGTCACGCCAGTTTATGAATTCTTGTTGTGCTTTGGCCATCACAGCTGCTGGCAGCATGGCAGGACCGGCACTGAAATTAAATACTTGTTTCATGAGCTTTCTTAAACACTGTTATGGAGGCCTTCCTGATCCGCTGATCTTTATCAGACCAACAAACAGCCAGGCTTCCCTGACGGCAAAAAAACAAGCGGCACATAGCCGCTCGTTCACCATTTATTGTCCTGTTGAATCAGGATTTATTCGTCTGTCGCAGGCTCATTATTATCACCGTCTGTTGCGGTGTTTGTGGCTTCCAGCGCTTCACCATTTTCGTCAAGCTCTGGCAGGACTTCTTCTACTTCTTCGATACGCTGTAACGCCACTACATGCTCGTCGTCAGCAGTACGAATCAGTCGCACGCCCTGTGTATTTCGACCTACCGTTGATACTTCGCTAACGCGGGTACGAACTAAAGTACCGGCATCGCTTATCAACATAATTTCGTCGTTTTCGTCTACCTGAACCGCGCCAACAACCTTGCCGTTGCGCTCAGATACTTTTATTGACACAACACCCTGTGTCGCACGGCTCTTCGCCGGGTAGTCTGCCAGTGGTGTACGCTTACCGTAACCGTTTTCAGTAGCGGTTAGAATAGCACCGTCACCTTTAGGTACAATCAGTGATACAACCTTCTGACCTTCCTGAAGCTTAATACCGCGTACACCGGTCGCAGTCCGGCCCATTGGACGTAGCGCATAAAGCTCCTCGCCTGTTTCTGGGTCCAGTTTTACCTCACCGGTTTCTGAGTCACGCAGTTTTTCGTTGAAACGAACAACCTTACCTTCATCAGAGAACAACATAATATCGTCATCGCCGTGTGTAATCGACACGCCAATCAACTCATCGCCATCGTTCAGGTTAACGGCAATAATACCGTTACTGCGCGGGCGAGAATACTGAGTCAGACTGGTTTTCTTCACCACACCATTGGCGGTGGCCATTAACACAAACTTGTCTTCTTCAAATTCTTTAATCGGCAGAATCGCGGTGATACGCTCGTCGTCTTCAAGCGGCAGAATATTCACAATTGGTCGACCACGAGCATTCCGGCTCGCGAGCGGCAACTGATACACTTTTAACCAGTACAGTCGACCACGGGTCGAGAAGCACAGAATATGGTCGTGAGTATTGGCTACCAACAGCTTTTCGATGAAGTCTTCGTCTTTCATCTTCGTTGCTGACTTACCTTTACCACCACGGCGCTGTGCTTCGTACTCAGTTAATTTCTGGTACTTAACATAGCCTTCGCGAGACAAGGTAACCACGACGTCTTCCTGCTCGATAAGATCTTCGATGTCGATGTCATGACTCGCGGCTGTGATTTCTGTACGGCGCTCGTCGCCGAACTCGTCACGGATTTTTTCCAACTCTTCACGAATCACTTCCATCAGACGCTCAGGGCTGCCCAAGATATGCAGTAACTCTGCAATCAACTCAAGCAACGCCTTGTATTCATCAAGGATTTTTTCGTGTTCCAGGCCTGTCAGTTTATGTAAACGCAGATCCAGGATTGCTTGTGCCTGTTGTTCAGTCAGGTAATACTGACCATCGCGAATACCAAACTCTGGCGCTAACCAGTCAGGACGAGCAGCGTCGTTGCCGGCACGCTGCAGCATTTCTGCTACGTCGCCCAGCTGCCAGCCTTGTGATACTAATGCTTTCTTCGCATCAGCCGGGCTGGATGACGCTTTGATCAGGTCAATAACCGGATCAATGTTCGCCAGTGCAATCGCTAACCCTTCAAGGATATGCGCGCGCTCTCTGGCTTTGCGTAATTCAAATACGGTACGGCGGGTAACCACTTCACGGCGGTGAAGAATAAAGGCTTCCAGTGTCTGCTTTAAGTTGAAAACTTTTGGCTGACCGTTGTCCAGTGCCACCATGTTGATACCAAACACGGTTTGAAGCTGTGTATTGGCATAAAGGTGGTTAAGCAGAACTTCTGCAGATTCGTTACGTTTAACTTCAATAACAATGCGCATACCGTCTTTGTCAGACTCGTCGCGCAGTGCAGAAACACCTTCGATACGCTTTTCTTTAACCAGCTCAGCAATCTTTTCGATCAAGCGGGCTTTGTTAACCTGATACGGGATCTCGTTAATGATGATGGTTTCTTTACCGTTATCTTCGGTCTCAATTTCAGCACGCGCACGCAGGTAAATTTTACCACGACCGGTGCGATAGGCATCGTCAATTCCCTTACGGCCACTGATCATAGCAGCGGTTGGGAAGTCCGGGCCGGGAATGTATTCCATTAACTGATCGATACCCAGTGATGGGTCTTCGATAAGGGCAATACAGCCGTTAACCACTTCCGTTAAGTTATGTGGCGGGATGTTGGTCGCCATACCAACGGCGATACCCGAGGAACCATTAACAAGCAGGTTAGGTACTTTAGTTGGCAAAACCGCAGGGATCTGCTCGGTGCCATCGTAGTTCGGTACAAAATCTACCGTTTCTTTTTCAAGGTCGGCCAGCAACTCATGGGCGATTTTCGCCATGCGCACTTCGGTGTAACGCATCGCAGCGGCTGAGTCACCATCTACAGAACCAAAGTTACCCTGCCCGTCTACCAGCATGTAGCGCAATGAGAAAGGCTGTGCCATACGTACAATGGTATCGTATACGGCTGAGTCACCATGCGGGTGATATTTACCGATTACGTCACCGACCACACGGGCAGACTTTTTATAAGGCTTGTTGAAATCGTTTTTGAGTTCGTTCATCGCGAACAGCACACGGCGGTGTACTGGCTTTAAACCATCTCTTACGTCAGGCAGCGCTCGCCCAACTATAACGCTCATCGCATAGTCGAGATACGATGTTTTTAGCTCTTCCTCAATATTAATGGGGAGAATTTCTTTGGCGTTATCAGTCATAAACTGCTTGGTCCCTTATTATAAGTTTCTCGTGACAGGACAGTAATGTGACGTCCTTGCGTCATATTTCCCTTCCGACACGCATTTTGGGTCTTTTGATTAACCATTGAGTCTACCACCCAAAACAGCATTTATGTAGTGAATAATGTCCCGGATCGCAGCAAAAAAGCACGAGCGGACATTTTTTGTGCAATTACTCTTTCGCGATGAAATTTAGCCGTGAAGCAAATGTGGTTTTGAGGTATGTTGCGTTTCAAAGTACTTCTTAAATAGGTATTGGAAATCCCAATGTCATCTACTCAAAACGTTGACCAAACAGAAATCGACAAATTTTCGCAAATAGCTGAACGCTGGTGGGACCCGGAAGGTGAATTTAAGCCGTTACATACCATTAACCCACTTCGCCTTTCCTTTATAGAGACAGAAAGCGACGGTTTGTTCGGCAAAAAGATTCTGGATGTCGGCTGCGGCGGTGGCATTCTGGCGGAATCGCTCGCTCAACGTGGCGCAGATGTGACGGGTATTGATATGGCTGAAGCCTCGTTGGAGATAGCGCAGCTTCACGGCCTGGAATCTGGCATTAAAGTAGCGTACCACTGCACCAGTGCTGAGGCATTTGCAGCAGAACACGCCGGCAGCTTCGATGTTGTGACCTGTATGGAAATGCTGGAACACGTGCCCGACCCTGCCTCTGTGATCAAAGCCTGCACGGATTTGGTTAAGCCCGGAGGAAAAGTGTTCTTTTCTACCTTGAACCGCAATGTTAAATCCTACTTGCTGGGTATTGTCGCTGCGGAGTACGTACTGCAATGGGTACCCAAAGGCACGCATCAGTACCAACGTTTTATGAAGCCTTCAGAACTCATGAAGATCGCCGATCACGCCGGACTGATCCCACGATCGACGACGGGCATTCACTACGATCCGTTTAACCAGCAATTTTTGCTGTCGAATAAAAACATCGATGTGAACTATATTATTCATTGTGAGAAACCTGCTCTCTAACACAATATATAGTGCTGTAAAATATAAAACAGCACTATATAGCGGTTTTTTATAAAAACGTTTTTTTCCGTCAAAAAAAATTTAAGCCGATCAAAAAAACGCAAAAATGCTTGCATTTATGCAAATGTCGCTAAGTTAGATGATAAACAGTTAGTCAACACTAACCAAAATATCTCTTGTGTTTGATCGGTGAATTAAGCACCAGATATTGGGTTGCAATAAAGGCAAAACCTCACTATCTTGTGGTTATCCGCACGTAGTCCTGTTCTGAGTCAGTTGAGTTTGAGGTCATCTGATCCCCCAGAACATTTGCGGATCGGTAGGATCAATCATCGATCCTACGGTAAGGAAAGCATTTAAAACAATAATTGGGCAATGCATCACCTGCCCCGCGACAAGCGCTAACAGACAAACGGCCAGTAAAAATGAATAACAATTTATCTGTCACCAAACGCAATGGTGAGAAAGAGCCCATTGATCTAGATAAAATTCACAAAGTCATCACTTGGGCAGCCAAAGACCTTCACAACGTCTCTGTTTCTCAAGTTGAAATCAAAGCACACATTCAGTTCTATGACGGCATTAAAACTGCTGAAATTCACGAAACACTGATTAAGTCTGCAGCTGACCTGATTTCTACCGATGCACCAGATTACCAGTATTTAGCCGCTCGCCTGGCGATTTTCCATCTGCGCAAGAAAGCGTTTGGCCAGTTTGAGCCGCCAGCGTTGTTTACGCACGTGGCCCGCATGGTGGACATGGGTAAATACGATCAGCACCTGCTGGAAGACTACACGCCAGAAGAATTCGCTGAAATGGATTCGTACATTGATCACTGGCGCGATATGAACTTTAGCTACGCTGCCGTAAAACAGTTGGAAGGAAAATACCTGGTTCAAAACCGGGTAACAGGCGAAATTTATGAAAGTGCTCAGTTCCTTTACATTTTGGTAGCCGCCTGTTTATTTGCGAACTACCCCAAATCTACGCGATTAGATTACATCCGCCGTTTCTACAATGCAGCGTCGACGTTCAAGATCTCATTGCCTACGCCTATTATGGCCGGTGTTCGTACGCCTACCCGTCAGTTTAGTTCTTGTGTGTTAATTGAAACCGGTGACAGCCTGGACTCAATCAACGCAACAGCGAGTGCAATTGTAAAATATGTGAGCCAACGCGCCGGTATCGGTGTGAATGCAGGTCGAATCCGTGCACTAGGCAGCCCAATTCGCGGTGGTGAAGCATTCCACACCGGATGTATTCCGTTCTATAAATATTTCCAAACGGCGGTGAAGAGCTGCTCTCAGGGCGGTGTTCGCGGTGGCGCAGCCACGTTGTTCTACCCACTGTGGCACCTTGAAATTGAATCGCTACTGGTATTGAAAAACAACCGTGGCGTGGAAGAGAACCGCGTTCGTCACTTGGATTATGGTGTACAGTTCAACAAGCTCATGTACCAACGCATGATGAAGGACGACTACATTACTTTGTTCAGTCCGTCAGACGTTCCAGGCCTTTACGACGCCTTCTTTGCCGACCAGCCCAAGTTTGAAGAACTGTACGTTAAATACGAACAGGACGAGTCGATTCGCAAGAAGCGTATCAAAGCCATGGAATTGTTCAGCTTGTTCATGCAGGAACGTGCCAGCACTGGCCGTATCTATTTGCAAAACGTTGACCACTGTAATACCCACAGTCCATTTGATCCGGCTGTTGCCCCAGTACGTCAAAGCAACCTGTGCCTGGAAATTGCGCTGCCAACCAAGCCGCTTGAGCATGTAAACGACGAAAACGGCGAAATTGCGTTGTGTACGCTGTCGGCGTTCAACCTGGGTGCAATCAAATCACTTGACGAATTTGAAGAATTGTCAGACCTTGCGGTCCGCGCCCTGGATAGCTTGTTAGACTACCAGGACTACCCTGTTCCTGCGGCTTACAATGCAACAATGAATCGTCGCACGTTGGGTATAGGTGTTATTAACTTCGCATATTACTTGGCGAAAAACGGCGTGAAATACTCAGATTTCAGTGCAAATGGTTTGGTTCACCGCACCTTCGAAGCCATGCAGTATCACTTGCTAAAAGCATCGGTTAACCTGGCTAAAGAAAAAGGCGCGTGTCCTAAATTCAACGAAACGACATACGCCAAAGGTATTCTGCCAATCGACACCTACAAGAAAGACTTGGACAGCGTATGTGATGAACCACTGCACCTGGACTGGGAAGGGTTACGCGCAGAAATCGTAGAGCACGGTTTACGCAACTCTACCCTGTCTGCTCTGATGCCATCTGAGACCTCATCGCAGATTTCAAATGCCACTAACGGTATTGAACCACCTCGCGGTCATATCAGTATTAAGTCCAGTAAAGATGGTGTGCTGAAACAGGTTGTTCCTGAGTACGAGCGTCTGAAAGACCAGTACGAATTGCTGTGGGATATCCCGTCTAACGACGGTTACCTACAACTGTGCGGCATTATGCAGAAGTTTATTGACCAGACAATCTCTGCAAACACCAGTTATAACCCGTCTAAGTATGAAAACAGTAAAGTGCCAATGCGCTTACTACTGAAAGACTTATTAACGGCGTACAAGCTGGGTGTTAAGACCCTTTACTACCACAACACCCGCGACGGTGCTGCTGATGCGGCCCCTGCTGAAGCCAATCAGGCTGAAACAAAACCGCAGGCACAAGCGGTTGTGGAGACTGAAGATGACGATTGCGCAGGCGGCGCCTGTAAGATCTAATATAAAAATAATGCCCGGCTATGATGTCGGGCGATTTTTTGCGCTAGTGAAGTGATTTGAAACTATGAAATACACCACGTTTAATCAAGAAAAAACAAACCAACTTGATGAACCCATGTTTTTCGGCAAGCCGGTTAACGTTGCCCGATACGACCAGCAAAAACATTCGATCTTTGAAAAGCTCATCGAAAAGCAAATCAGCTTTTTCTGGCGCCCTGAAGAAGTCGATGTAAGTCGCGACCGGGTAGACTTTCAAAAGCTCAGTGAACCTGAAAAACACATCTTTATTTCTAACCTGAAATACCAGACATTGCTTGACTCAGTGCAGGGCCGCAGCCCGAACATTGCGTTTTTGCCAATTATCTCGTTACCAGAGTTAGAAACCTGGGTAGAGACGTGGTCATTTTTCGAGACCATTCACTCTCGCTCTTACACGCACATTTTGCGGAATCTGTTTGTTGATCCCAGCGAAATCTTCGAAGACATCGTGGACAACGAAGAGATCAAACGTCGTGCGACCGACATCTCTCGCTACTACGACGATTTGATTTATGCGACCCAGCTTTGGCAAACACGCGGCGAAGGCACCTACGAATTAGACGGCGAGCCCTACGTTGTCACCATGCGTGAACTGAAGAAAAAAATGTACCTTTGCATGAATTCCGTTAATGCACTGGAAGCCATTCGTTTCTACGTCTCGTTCGCTTGTACCTTTGCTTTCGCCGAACGCGAACTCATGGAAGGTAACTCGAAGATTATTCGTCTGATTGCCCGTGACGAAAACCTGCATCTGACCTCAACCCAACACATTCTAAATCTGTGGGCGAAAGGCAAGGACGACCCGGAAATGGTCGAAATTGCAGAAGAATGTCATGAAGAAGCGAAAGCGATTTTCCTCAAAGCCGTAGAACAAGAAAAACAGTGGGCAGAATACCTGTTCCAGCACGGTTCTATGATTGGCCTGAACAAAGAAATTCTATGTCAGTACGTGGAATATATTGCTAATCAGCGTATGTCTGCCATTGGTATGGGGACGCCGTTCGACGTAACCAGTAACCCACTTCCATGGATGAACAACTACCTGGTGTCAGACAACGTTCAGGTAGCGCCGCAGGAATCTGAAATCAGTTCTTATTTGGTTGGTCAGATTGATTCGTCGGTCAGTGAAGACGACTTCGCGGATTTCGAATTATAAGGAATGACCAACAAGGACGATGAGCACCGTATCGATATTATCGATACGGTGACAATCACCTCGCAACCCAACAAAACCCTGTTAGAAACCCTTGAAGCGCATAATGTTGACGTGCAATACCATTGTCGCGAGGGGTTTTGTGGCGCATGCAGAACAAAAATACTGTCTGGCGATGTAGACTACACTACCGATCCCCTCGCCTTTATCGACGACGATGAAATCCTGCCCTGCTGTTGTAAGCCAAACAGTGACATCACAATAAAAATAACACCCTGAACTTCGAATGTAGTCTGTTTGGCTGAAAGTGTTTACCCACAATCACATCTGCCTACTGGTGAAACCTGCGACATCATTGCGGAACAAGAGAAGTAAAAAGGCGCGATCAGCGCCGCGCTTTTACCCAGATAACCAGGGCAATACCGCCCAACACGCAAATAGCACTGAGTAACATTCGATAAGTGATGGGCTCTTGTAATGCTCCCCACCCCATGATCATAGCAATCACTGGAACAGACAGCTGAATAGTTGCAGCTTTGAGAGCGGCGATATGCGGCAGTACAGAATACCAAATGGCATACCCTACACCCGACGCAATAGCGCCCGACATCACAGCGTACAGAATACCGGTAGTGTTGTGAAAACTAGCTGTCATGTCAGGCGCCAAAAGTACTAATAAGAGTAACGCCATTGGCGCTGCTCTTAGAAAGTTGCCTGCTGTGGCATCGGTTGGCGCCCCTGCAGTTTTCCCCATAACGGAATATGCTCCCCAGGCAACGCCTGCTAAGGCCATTAATAACGCACTGCCTAGCGCGGGCACTGCACTGTTCGGCAGTAACAACATAACAAGACCTGTGACTGCCAGTAAGAACCCCAACCATTGAGGCGCGGTAAGCCTTTCGCCCTTTAACACTCCCCAAACGAGCATGGTGATTTGTACGGAGCCAAACAACACCAATGCCCCTGCGCCTGCACTCATTGTAATATACGCAAACGAGAATGCGGCAGCATATACAAATAAAGCCAGCGCCATAAGCCAGTTACCCCGCGTAGGGAATGAGCGCTGCGTCACTGCCACAATAATCAGCAAAGTTGCCGCACCGCTCACTATTCGCCAAGCCGTAAAACTGGCCGGATCGATTGCGGTCTCAACCAGCGCCATACGACACAACAATGAATTAGCAGCGAAAGCCAGCATGGCCAGTGTTGCCATGGCACTAAGTTTGATTATATTCATTGGCGGTCGTCCTGATCTCATTGCTTGTTTGAGAAACTGATAAAAAAATACCCGCAGATGCGGGTATTTAACAGTGTAATACGGTCAATGATTAAAGTGACAAGCCTAATCGCTCTGCAACTTCAATGTAGGTTTCAACCACTGAGCCCAACCCCTGACGGAAACGGTCTTTGTCCATTTTCTTATGGGTTTCTTTATCCCACAATCGGCAACCGTCCGGCGTGAATTCATCACCCAGTACGATGTTGCCAGCAGCGTCTACACCAAACTCAAGCTTGTAATCAACCAGGATCATGCCTGCTTCATCGAACATCGCTTTAAGTACGTTGTTGACTGCAAACGTAAGCTCTTTCATTTTGGCGATTTGCGCCTCTGTCGCCCAGCCAAATGACACGATATGGTAATCATTCACCATTGGGTCATGTAATGCATCGTTCTTTAGGAAGAACTCAAACAAAGGCGGATCCAGTAATTTACCTTCTTCTACACCTAAGCGGCGAACCAGAGAGCCGGCAGCAACGTTACGTACAACGCACTCAACTGGGATCATATCCAGTTTCTTAACCAGCGACTCAGTGTCAGACAGCAAAGCTTCAACCTGAGTAGCGATACCGGCTTCTTCCAGCTTGTTCATGATGAAGTGGTTAAATTTATTATTAACCTCGCCTTTGCGCTCTAACTGCTCAATTTTCTCGCCATCAAACGCCGAAGTGTCGTTGCGAAAATACAAAATCAGTTTATCGCTGTCGTCAGTCAGGTATACAGTTTTGGCTTTACCACGATAAAGCTCGTCGCGTTTTTCCATTGTGTGTCTCTTAGTTAAATGTCCAGGCCGTCTTCAGTCATTACCTGTTCAAAAGGTTTGAACAGCTGAGTCACCATTTTAGCATCAAATGGCTCACTCTCGTTATTCATAAACGTAATTGACGTTTTCTGACCCAGGTTAGTAATTTTTAAACGGTATTCATCGTAATCCAACAGCTGTGATTTATTGGAAGAAAACATGTTTTTCCACCAGCTCACCTGCTCATCGGTATACTGCACGAAGATCAACCCGTTGGATTTGTCCAAATCCTTCACGTTGAAGCCAAGCTTACGCAGTACCAATTGAATACGTGGCCATGCAATGTCGTACTGAGAATCCACAACAAACGCTGGATTACCGTCTGCATCGAAGCCCATTTCCATATCCAGGCCCTGGCGGATCAACGCAATACGCTGGTTAGTTGCTAATTGATTTAAGTACTCGTAATGTCCGATAACACGGTTAAGTACAGCAACTTCATCACGGCGACGCTGCATGGATGTCAGGTCGCTCAGGCCAGTTTGGCCTTGCTTGAAATCTTTTAGAGAAACAGAAAGTTGTGCAGTTCGGCCGTGAGGTTTCATTGCTAACTCGAACTCGTACCGACCGGTAGCCGGTGTCTCACTATCAGATGACCAGTTAAACCAGCTGCTTTCCTCATCTTTCTGATTCAGCACCATCCACCCGGTAACCAGTTTTCCTGTTTCCGGGTCAAAATTCTCAACGGCAACATTGCGGTCTTCAAGGTAACCAATGAGGGAATTCCAAATCGTTTTGTCTAACGCCTCATTATCTTTTACCTGGTCCAACAGTACAGTGGCGGCTTTGGAGCCGTCCTGAACGTGTGAACCACTCACCAGTGGAATAACTAACGACGGTGGGATCACTTCCAGATTGCGACCGATCATTTGCTCGCTGTCTGGTTGATTAACCGCAGGAATAGCAAAATCGTTACTAAATTCAGGGGCGTCTAAATCTGCAGGTACTTGCAAATGTGTGCGTTCGGTCGCTTTTACATAGGCATAGCTTCCCGACGCCGTTACGCGCTCTTGTTGTGAAGCACACGCTGTCAGAACAAGGCTGGCAATACCGCTTACCAAAGCCAGTTTTTTATTCATAATTATCTCTTATTCAGAAATGATGGCATATTCTACGAGTAACTCTTCGATGCTTTTTTGGCTCGCAAGTTCCGGTAAAACCATCGGCAATCGTAAAAATGGGCTTTTCATTAGTCCCATTTTATACAATGCCCACTTTGGCATCACTGGATTGGGTTCAATAAACAGTGCGGAATGCAGCTTTTCAATACTGGCATTAATGGTATTACAGCGATTGTTATCACCAGCCAGCGCTGCTTCACACATTTGTGCTATCGCGCGGGGGACGATGTTTGCCGTAACAGAAATAACACCATGGCCGCCTTCACACAGGAATTCTGCCGAGGAGCCATCATCACCGCTCAATAAGGCAAAGTCGTCGCCAACCAAAGCCTGAGTTGCTTTCAGACGCTCAATGTCACCGGTCGCATCTTTCAGACCAACAATGTTTTTGTGTTGAGCAAGTTCCGCCACTGTCTCCGGTAGCATGTCAGCTACAGTGCGTCCAGGAACGTTGTATAAGATAACCGGAATATCTGTTGCATCTGCGATTGCATTAAAATGCGCAATCATGCCTTTTTGCTGGGGCTTGTTGTAATACGGTACCACACTCAGGAAACCATCGATCCCCAACCCGGCCATTTGTTCGCTCAGGAAAATTGCCTCATCAGTGGAGTTCGCACCACTGCCGGCAATGACCTTTGTTCTGCCTGCAGCAGCTGCAACCGTGTGTTTCACTACTTCGATGTGTTCATCAAAAGGCAGGGTCGCAGATTCACCTGTGGTGCCTACAGACACAATACCATGAGTGCCCTGCTGGATATGAAACTCAACCAGTGCATGTAACGCCTCGTAATCGATTTGGCCGTTGTCATGCATCGGTGTAACTAGTGCAACGTAACTACCGGTAAACATAATCTCTCCACTTTTTTCGAGCGCACATGGTAATTGTCAGGCCGCATAAAAACAAGCGTTTGCCGCGATTCAATAGCCATTATTACACTAAAATATAGGCCAGCCGGACAATCTTGATTTTCAATGGTGCTTTGATTTAAAAATTCAATGGGAATTGTCCGCCAATCGGCCAATTCGACTTTGCAGGGTACTATGTTAGAATCGGCGCCCCACAACGTGAGTCGGGTTTATGAAACAACAGTTAATCGCCGTAATTTTAGGAACGGATCAGGTAGGTATCCTTAGTGATATCGCCACCCTGGTCAGTGAATCCGAATGTAATATTCTGGACAGTCGTCATGCCATCTATGGGCAGGAGTTTTCGTTGACCATGATCATCGAAGGGTCTCATACCGCCATTACGCGTGTAGAACTGAGCATACCCGAACTCTGCCAGCGTCGTGATCTGCTCTCCATTTTAAAACGTACTCGCGAGCACACTAAACAAAACCTGACTCATCTCTACGACGTCGAGTTCAGTGGTGTTGACAACCCCGGACAGATCCAGGCCGTGACGCGTTTCTTTGCTGACCAACAAGTGTCTATCAGCGCGTTCCGACAAACTACCGCGGTAGATGAAGACACCGGACACAAAATGATGCGCTTTAAACTGGTCGTGAATATTCCCGACGACGTTCATTTAGCGGAGTTCCAGTACCGGTTAGAATTGTTGTGCCAAGTGCTTCATCTGACGGGAAAAATTGTAGATAAACACAAAGGATAAACCATGAAAACGCTAGTAGCAGGCGATGCAGCGCCAGCATTTACACTTCCGAATCAAAACGGTGACAGTATTTCTCTGGCATCATTTCAAGGCAAAAAAGTACTGGTTTACTTCTACCCGAAAGCCATGACACCGGGTTGCACCGTTCAGGCTCAGGGTCTGCGTGATATCCAACAAGAACTCAAACAACACAATGTAGAAGTACTGGGTATTAGCCCGGATGCAGTAAAACGCCTACCGAAATTCATTGAAAAAGAGCAGCTGAATTTTACGCTTTTGTCTGACGAAGATCATGCCGTTGCAGATGCCTTTGGCGTGTGGGGCTTGAAAAAGTTTATGGGCAAGGAATACGACGGCATTCACCGTATCAGCTTCCTGATAGACGAAGAAGGCAACGTTGAAAAAGTGTTTGATAAGTTTAAAACCAAAGAGCACCATCTGGTCATTTTAAACTACCTGAATGCCTGATCACGTCATTTAATATTAAGCCGGTTATTACCGGCTTTTTTATGTCTGCTTCACGCAAAGACATGTTGGTTTTTCCGAAGAAAGGCTTCAAATGATGTAGGTTCACGCCCCAGAGCTTGTTGCACACCTTCTGCCCGCTTTTCATTTCTACCATCCAATACTTCCGTGAACAAATAATCCAACATTGAGATAGTCCCTTGGTCTACACCCAACCGTGTGAGATTGTCAGAAAATGCATTGGCCGAAATCGTGGTAAATTTAACATCGCGACCTAACACCCTGTTAAACAATGCGACCAGTTCAGCGAAGCTGTATAGCGTCGCCCCTGTTACTTCATACAGTCGATTCTGGTGTTTTTCGCTAATCATTGAGTCAAACACAATGTCTGCTATGTCATCCACGTCGACAAAGGGCTCTTTTACATCCCCAACCGGTAACGAAACGTCGCCGCTAAGCAAAAACTGAGCAAATAATCCTTCAGAAAAGTTCTGCATGAACCAAGAGGCGCGAACAATCGTCCATGACAATCCACATGATGCAACAATCTGCTCACATGCCTGCGCTTCTTCTTCGCCGCGTCCGGAAAGCAACGTAATATGCTCGACCTGTTGCTGCCGCGCTAATGTACAAAGGGTGCTGATATCTTCTTGCGCACCGGGCATTGCCAGATCTGGAAAGTAAGTAACATACACGGCTTTCACATTGCCAAATACTTCTGGCCAGTTTGATTTATCTTGCCAGTCGAACCGCACATCACCTGTGCGACTTGCTGCTTTAACCGGTTTATTTGCGGCTACTAATCTGGCAGTAACCCGCTTGCCTGTTTTACCTGTTGCGCCAATCACTAAATAATGGGTATTACTCATAGCTGCCTCCAAAGGATAATTGAGGATAGCCATGGTAAAGGTAACAGCCCTGCGCTTTACGATAATGCGTTCATAATCACCTGCAATTCGTTCACTTTGAGGTAATAAGATAACGTTCGGTTATTCTTTTACATCACGAAGGCCGTAATTCGTCGCATGATAGTCACTGTTGAAATCAGCCTTAAACGAGAGCGCCCGTTCAAATTCGCGCTTCGCATTTGCTTCGTCACCGTTCAAATAATACACGTAAGCAAGGCTGTCAAAAGCTTGTGGCGCAGTGGGGTAAAAATGCCCAAGATAACCAACGATAGTCAGTGCAGGTTCCCCCTTTCCCGCTCTGGCCAGACTTAAGCCCGCTTCATTAATAGCTTTGCCCATAAAACTGGTATAACCATGCTGTTTATACAATTCAGCAAACCTGGCTTTGAAACCTTCATTACCCAACGTCTGATATTGTTGATACACAAAATGCTTAGCCGGTAAAGCAAACGGCATACTATCGGTGTTGTTTGCCAATGCGACTATTCGGTTTGATATTCTTTCAGCTACCAGTTCATCACTGTTTGCAAGCGAAACGATAACCAGTTTCTTATTCCGTAATACGTCTACCGCAGCACTTACCCCAGTGCCGCCACCATAAGCGCCAAAATGTGGTTTGTCGCCGAAGTACCAGGTAAACGAAGAGGCTCGACGAACTAATAGGCGGTCGGTGAAAAATAACACCCGAAAAAACTGCAGTACGTCGTCTACCGTCGCCTCGATGCCACCATCTGGCCCCGACACTTCACGGAACTCTGTGCGCTCTTGTCTTTGTTCAAGATTAAACACATAGCGTTCAGACTGACAGGTATCGCCTTCAAGTCGATGCAATGACGCTGTTTTTGCCTGAACCGGCACAAAGATATTGTCATGTAACAATGTCCCAAAGGTTTTTCCGGATAAAGACTCAAGCGCTGCGCCCAATAAAATGTAGCCATAATTTGAATACCGCCGATCAGTACCGGGTTCAAATAACAGCGGTTTATTTCGGAGCAAGGCCACTTTCTTATCCAGGGTATCGTATTTAAGTGGGTTATCCATGTATTCCGGTACAAAGATATCGCTAAAACCCGCCTGATGTTTCAACAAATGGCCAATGGTTACTTTTTTTGCAATAACAGGATCCAGATCCAACCCTGCCTCTGCTAGCGTGGTGTCCAGAGTAAGTTCACCGCTCTCGATGTATTGCAGCACTAGCACCGCAGTATAGATTTTTGCTATCGAGCCAATGTTAAACCGCGTACAAGCCTGATTTTTAATGCCTGCGGCTTTATTTGCATAACCATATGACTTAAGCACTTTTTGACCGCGCTCATTGGCAATAAGCAAATTGCCGGAAAACCATCCGGCCTTTACGTAATCCTGGATTATCGCTGAACTTTGTTCGAGGAGTGCCGATGGCTCGATGCTGAGCGTTTGGGCCGATGAGGTTTGGTCAGCAACACATTGACTGCTAATACAAAACCAAAAAGCGAGGCCTGCCATGCGTGATTTTATTTTCATTTTTGCGTTCCTTTGCAGGTTTATACCGTATAGACAATGTGTTGCGATGTCATCACATCACAACAATGGGCAATGTAACCGTTGGCTTGCCGCCCGTTGAACTCTTTATTGGTTAATTTAAACTCAAACCCATTGATAATAACAACGAAAACAGCGCTATTATAAGTCTTGGTTTGTTCGGGAGAATCAAATTATGTGTGACGAAAAAACAGAGCGCGATGCCGCGCATTATGCCAAAAAGCACAACACCATGGACCGCAGGCAGTTTAACACCCTTCTCGCTTTAGGTGCGCTAGGTACCGTACTCCCTCAATTTGCTATAGCGAATACTTCTTTGAACCGCCAACAAGTTATGGTTAACACTCCGGATGGTGTTGCGGATTGTCTTTTGGTTAGCCCATCAACAGGTAAACACCCTGCTGTCATTATGTGGCCTGATATTAAGGGGCGTCGGGAAGCGTTTGATACTATGGGCAGTCGATTAGCGGCAGAAGGTTACGCGGTATTAGTGGTTAACCCATTCTACCGTGACGTAAAAGGCGCAGCTCTACCGGACGGCATCGAATTCCCGGCACCTGAGGCCAGAGCTATTCTGTCTCCAATGCGTGCAAAATTAAATCAGGACGCTGTTGTTAGCGATGCAACGGCCTTTTTCCGCTTTTTGGACGAGCAGCCCAACGTAGATTCAACGAAACAGGGGGCCGTGATGGGCTACTGCATGAGTGGGGCCTTTACCATGTATGCTGCCGCGGCCCTGCCCGACCGTATCGGTGCAATCGCCAGTTATCATGGAGGTGGACTGGCGACCGACAAAGAAAACAGTCCTCACCTGACTGTTGCTGATTCAGATGCATTAGCTTTACATGCAATTGCGGAAAATGACAATGAACGCGCGCCGAATATGAAGCCCTGGCTTACAGAAGCCTATAAACAGGCGGGCATTGCCGCTGACGTTGAAGTGTACCCCGGCACATTGCATGGCTGGACACCACCAGACTCAAAGGTCTACAACGAAAAACAAGCGGAAATTGCCTGGGCAAAAACCCTGGCTATGTTCGAGAAAGGTTTGGTCTAAATTAGAAGAGTCAGGCTACCTGTGATGGCAGCCTGACCAACAGACTTAAGGTTCGGCCGGCACTTCGGGTGAGCTGGACCAGGCTGACACAACAGCTTTCACCAGCGTAGCCAGAGGAATGGCAAAGAACACGCCCCAGAAGCCCCATAAACCACCGAAAAACAACACGGCAACAATTATATAGAGCGGGTGTAAGCTAACTGCTTCTGAAAATAAAATAGGCACCAATAAATTCCCGTCCAGCGCCTGAATAATGCCGTAGGCGACCATCAGATACCAAAATTCAGGGGTAATCCCCCACTGGAACATAGCTACGACAGCAACCGGAATAGTCACCACCGCGGCACCAATGTAGGGGATCAGTACCGATAAGCCGACCAGCACACCCAACAACAGTGAATAACGCAAATCCATAATGGCAAAGGTTATACAAGACACCGCGCCCACAATGATGATCTCAATGACCTTACCGCGAATATAATTGGCGATTTGTACGTTCATTTCATTCCCCACCTGGGTAATCAGCCGGCGTTCGCGAGGCAGCAAGCGGGAAATACTGTCGGTAAAATACGGCTTGTCCTTCAGCATGAAGAAAACCATTAACGGCACCAGTATTAGGTAAATAAGCAAAGCGGCAACACTGGCAATTGAGCTGAACGATGCGGTTAACGCTTCCTGACCAAAGTCGACAAGGTGTTGATTCGCGCCTTCCATCATTTCATAAATTTGTGGGAACTGAACGTACTCCGGGTATTTGTCGGGTAAGGTTAACAACCAATCCTGGGCTTTTTGCCAGATATTCGGCAATTCCTGCACAAGACTCATGCTTTGTTTAGTTACAACGGGGACCAGCCCCACCATGAGCAAAACCATAATCGATACAAAGCAAATTAACACCAGACTGCAGGACAACGTACGTTTCATACCCAGCCGGGTTAACTGAGATACCGGCCAATCAAGCAAGTATGCGATGATCGCCGCTACGATAACTGGCATCAGCATGTTTCCCCAAATCACCAGAACAGCACTGGTAATTAAAATGAGGATCAACAGCATTGTGGCATCGGGATCTGAAAATTTGCGCTTATACCACCGCCCAAAAATACTTAACATGTAGACATCCTTTACGTACCCATCTTAGGGTTGATTACCTGTTCACTCGTTCGGCTAGTACACCTGAACATTGATATTATTAGAATTTTTAATTTAACACCGACATTTGAACGTTCAGCGGTAAGGGCAACTACTATACCCATAATCCCCAAACCACACTAGTTCTAATACGATGAATTCGCAATGCCGTCAGACAGCATTATTTTGCTGCAAGATGCTTGCTTGTGGAATTCGCTTGTGGTGTGATCTCAAACAGCTTTGTATGGTTATTTAACCGGCAAGTATATTAATTTAAATCACATTTTAGGGAACTGTCAGGCAAACCGTTGTCCAATATAATTGCAGTATTGGCCTTTGCCAGAGGAATCATGATTTCATCGTTTGTTTTTCGACGCTTTTTTAGTTTGGCACTACTCGCGACAGTGTTTGTTGCAGCAAATAGCAGTGCGCAATCCCTGGGTAGTGATAAAAATACGCTGCCGGAAATAGGTGTAGTGGCTTCAGAAGCTCTTACGCTGGATAAAGAAATATTGATTGGCGATGCCATCATGCGCCAAATGCGCGGACAGGCGCCGATCATTGGCGACCCGGTGATTAATGAATATATTCAGGACCTCGGCAATCGTCTGGTGCTGCAGGCCGACAATACGAAATTCCCCTTCCAGTTCTTTGTTATTAATAACAACGCCATGAACGCATTTGCCTTTTATGGCGGTCACGTTGGTGTACATACCGGTATCATAACGGCTGCCGACAACGAGAGTGAACTAGCGTCTGTACTGGCACACGAGGTCACGCACGTTACCCAGCGCCATCTCGCACGCCGCGCTTTATCACAACAACGCAGTTCCCCGCTCGCGCTGGCCTCTATGTTCGGCAGTATTTTGCTTGCGATGGCAAATCCGGAAGCGGGTATTGCTGCCCTCTCGACGTCTCAGGCAATGTCAGCACAAATGGGTATCGATTACACCCGTTCAAACGAGCAGGAAGCCGATCGTATTGGCATCGACATTCTCTATGCGGCGGGCTTTGATCCTAAGGCCACTGCCAGCTTTTTTGGCAAAATGGCAGAGCAATACAGAATGAGCTCACGCCCACCAGAGCGCTTGTTAACTCACCCATTAACCGAAAAACGTATTGCCGATGCACGTATTCGTATGGATGGTTACCCCAATGTCAGGCTTGCGCCGAGTAAGTCGTTTCACTTAGCTAAAGCACGCATTCAGGCGCGTTATCAGTTTAAACCCGATTACGCATTGGAGTACTTTATTGCAGTAAACGACTCGGGTAGCTATCTGATAAAAGAAGCAGCTCAATACGGCTTAGCTGTTGCACTGTTCGAAAATGAAAAGTACGAGGAAGCGAAGACTATTAACGACGCCCTGATGCAAGGTGACAATGAAAACCTGTTTTATTTGGATTTGGCCACCGATATCGACATTGCACTCGGTAAGCCACAAGACGCCATTGCAATGCTTGAGCGCGTGTTAAAACAAAAGCCACGTAACAGTGTGGTGGTGCTTAACCTGGCAAACGCGCTGGTGTCGTCGAAACAATATACCCGTTCGATTGAAATCCTGCGTGATTATCTGTTGATTCACCCTCAGGATGAGATTGCTTATCAAATCCTCACCGATGCCTACAAAGGCGAAAAACAATACATGGGCATGCATCGCAGCAAAGCAGAACTGTTGGCGCTTTATGGCGCTTACCCTAATGCGGTAGACGAGCTGCAACACGCCTATAATTTTACCGGTGACAATCACCTGGAAAAGCAACGTATTCGGGCGCGAATTCAGCAATTTCGCGATGAACAGGAAAAACTAAAACAGATGCAGTAACCGCTACAATGACAATAACAACGTTGTCAGGCCCTGCTCAGTTTGCTCACCGTGGAGCGTTTTGACCAGCTTGCCGTCAGGCGAAATTATATAAGTTGTTGGTAACACAGAAGGCATAGGTACGGGCAGATTACTCACCTCTTCGCTTGCTACTACGGGAAATTGAATCTGCTGGCGTTCAATCATAGCTTTTAACGCTTCAGCCGACAGATTATCGTAACTCACCCCTAGCAAACGCGCCTCACCGTTTTGGTAATAAGCATTTAACTCAGGCAGTTCCCGCAAACAGGGCGTACACCATTCGGCAAAATAATTGATCACGGTCCATTTTTCAGACTGCCAGTTCATTACGTCACCACCAACGGTTTGAAACGTAACTTCAGGCTCGCCAACAAAACGTTGTGCAACAACTCCTGCCAATATTGCAGCAATGGCTAATACAACGACCGCCGCTGTCTTTATTGATCCTCGCTGTTGCGTTTGTCGTTTAAAATCTGCGACAATTTTCAATTCAGTCAAGCCGATACTCCTTCGCGCTAAAAAACAGGATATGAGAAACGCACATGGCAGAATTAAAAATACTACACAATCCACGCTGTTCAAAGAGCCGTCAAACCCTGACGTTGCTTCAGGAAAAAGGTTATGACCCTGTTGTCGTTGAATATTTGAAACAACCGCTGAACGAAGCAGAAATTCGTGAATTGTTCGCAAAGCTGGGGCTCGATGACGTGAAAAGCATGATGCGGGTTAAAGAAGCAGAATACAAGGAAGCCGGATTACAGCAAGCAGACACATCTGACGACGAACGCTTTGCGGCCATGGCGGCACATCCGAAGCTAATCGAGCGGCCTGTGGTTATTAACGGCGACAAGGCGAAAATTGGCAGACCACCTGAGTCTGTACTGGACATTCTCTAAATGGGGCCCGTTTTAATTCTGTATTACAGTCGACATGGTGCTACCGCGGCGCTAGCGAGAGCCATTGCACTAGGTGTAGAGTCAACTGGTGCAACGGCAATGCTGCGCACTGTGCCGGAGTTGGTCACCGTCGAGGAAGACGGAGAGCCCTCTACCGACCCGGCGTCGGGGCCACCTTATGTCAGTTTGCAGGATTTAAAAACATGCAGTGCGTTAGCGCTCGGCAGTCCTACCCGATTTGGTAACATGGCAGCACCGCTGAAACACTTTCTGGACAGTACCAGCAGCTTGTGGCTGGACGGTGCGCTGATCAACAAGCCTGCTTGTGTATTTACGTCCAGTAGCAGTATGCATGGGGGGCAGGAAAGCACCTTACTGTCGATGATGCTGCCACTGCTGCATCACGGCATGGTTATTAGCGGGATTCCCTACTCTGAGCCGGCGCTGCACAACACCACGGAAGGCGGCACGCCCTATGGACCAACACATGTTGCGACAGGACACCAGAACAACTCTCTGACGCAGACCGAAAAACAATTGTGTATTGCACAAGGTAAACGCCTTGCTGCACTTGCGACCTCGCTTTATCAAGGTAATTCAGTATGACGCCTATGGCACCCAACACGAAAAAATTCCGCTATCTGGCACTCGTTTGCACACTATCGTTGTTTGTCTGGGTGGTAAGTTGGCAACTTATTTTCACAACAACCGATCAGTATTCCCTGCAGTTTATATTCCTAATTTACGCCCTTCCCTTACTATTACCTATGTGGGGCATAGTAAAAGGCAAACCCTATACCCACGCCTGGGCGAACTTTATTGCGCTGTATTACTTAATGCACGGTTTTACCGTGTTATACGCTGAACCGGCAGAACGTTGGTTTGCCGTCATTGAGCTCTTGCTTGTGGTTGGTATGTTTTCGGGTTGCAGCGTGTATGCACGTCTTCGAGGCAGGGAATTAGGCCTCGGTTTGAAGAAGTTAAAAGAGGAGATGCAGGAAGAATGCGACAGGTTTTCAAAGCGCTCGTAACCACATCCGCCACCCTTGCTTTTACCGTGGGTCTCGCTGCCTGCGGAGGCGGTGGCAATAGCAATTCACCAACCAATTCCCCGGGTAACAGCAACCCGGATTTTACTCGCCTTTCTCCTGCTCTAACTGAAGATGGGCTGGCGATTTACGGTGACTTATCGGTAGACGTAAATACATCAGCAGGTTTTGTTGTCTTAGCGGATAATGGCGCTTCACTGACCGATATCGCCTGGCAACAAACAGCGGGGCCGACGGTTACCCTGTTGTCCAGCCAATCCCAGGCGATTGGGTTTGACGTGCCTGAAGCCGGAGACTATAGCTTCACGGTGACAGCGACCACATCTACCGGCGATACGCGTTCAGCATCAGTGTCCTTAACGGCTAATGGTAACAGCACAGACGATATTGTGAATTTGCGTTTGGATCACATGGCTACAGAGCGAGGCCGAATTTCTATTCGTGTCGACAGCCCGGCAAACAAAATCATTACCGCAACGCAATGGACTCAACTTGCGGGTCCAGAACCCGATGAAATCACGTATCAGGAAGACAGCACCAACGGTCCCTTCCGCTCGGCCTTTATGGAAGCACCTGAAGTATCGCGAGACGAGGTAATGGCGTTTCGCGTTACCGCAACCTTTGATGATGGCGCTACTGCAAGTGACGACGTGCTGATTGGCGTAAAAGAAGCGAGCATTGCAAACAATGGTATTTTCACCGGGATCGATATGTACGTAACAACGGATTTGCGTCCGTTTAATCAAACTTCGCCCTACGCTGACGCATTGCAGGCTTGCGTCTACAACAATACCGTCGAGAACAGCTGTGATTTCGATACATTGCCCCTCATCGGCATGGAAACGATGTCACCGAGCATTGACACTATCCTCGACCGTACCCTGGTTTCACACCATTGGATGGGTGAGCGATTCCGCGAATTTCTCACTCAATCTGCCGCCGCTGAAGACATAATTAAATTACTGCGTGGCGTCACTGCGATTGTTATTTCTTATGATGTCAGGCCCTCTTTTTATTGGGTCAGAACAGGGGCAATCTACCTGGATGCGCGAAATTTCTGGCGCACACCAGAAGAGCGCGACACACTCAATACCATCCCGGATTACCGCAGTGGCTTTGGCAACGAACTCCAGTTTGGTATTTACTGGCGCTATGTAAAAGACGGTGAGTACTACTACCCGCAATCCTCTCTGCCCGCCAGCAGCAGACAATCCAAAAGCTTTGTACAACTGGAAGCGTCTCTTGCATGGCTGATGTACCACGAACTGGCCCATGCTAATGATTTCTTTCCGCCTGCAAGCTGGGCAAGTATTAGTTCATCCAGTGACCCGCTCAGTCATTTTCAGCGCTTTGGCGCGCAGTCTTCCATTATGTCTGCTAACTACCCATTGCAATCGACCTTACTGGAAGGTCTGGCTGAGGTGTCATTTGGCGGTGAAGAAGCCACTACGGCGCAAAAAAACACAACACCCTCGCAGGTTGCAGATGCGTTTAGCGCTGACATAGCACCAACCTATTACGCCTACTACACCGAGCGCGAAGATTACGCCATGATGTTTGAGCAGTTTATGATGCTCTATCGCATGAACGTCAGCGCTGACGTTGCCGTTATAGGCCGGGTAAACAATAACGATGCGCTTGTCACCTGGGGGCAGCGTCACCGTATCAATCAGGACACCCTCCAAGCGAGAACGGCATTTACAGTCGAACGTATTTTACCTGAGCTGAATGTAACTAGTATTCAGGCGGAATTGCCTGACGTTATTCAAATGCCAAGCGGTCAATCCTGGTTTGATTTAGTGCAATTGGAAGGCGAAGGCGGTAAGCGTGAAACTACCGCTGTTAGCAGCAAAGCAACCGCGGTCAGACCGCCATTGCGTATCCCTCAATTTGAACGCCATTTACATTAAGCACGTCATTAAAGGTGCAGCAGCGCGGACTACTAGAGTGACTACTCTGATAGTTCGCGTTTCACCAAGGCTACCGAAATCTTTTTCTGTTCCTGCAAAGAACGCTGGTCCAGTCTGTCCAATAACGCCATTAAGCTGGGCAGATCTCGTTGACTGTGATTCAGCAAGTAGTGCAATGCTTGTTCAGACAGATTCAATCCCCGTTGCAGTGCGCGGGAAGACAGCACTTCGCCGCGTTCTTCATCGGTTAATCCCTGCAATTGAAAAGTAAGCCCGGCACTTAACCGGGAACGCAGGTCCGGTAGCAAGAACTCACTGTGTTGTGGGCCCAGCTGTGAAGCAAAGATTAGCAACCCTACCCGTGTTTCACTCACGCGGTTTATTAAATCAAAGACCGCTTCTTCCCAGGCTTCGTTGCCGCGAATATGCTCAAGATTGTCCAGACAAATTACCGGCAATTGTTCAAGTGAGTCCAGCACACGGGGAGACAGGCCTATCAAATCAGCACAGTTTAAATAAACGTGAGGAATTTCCCTCCCGGCAAGTTGATGACACACGGCATACAGTAAGTGGCTTTTCCCTTTGCCATTCCCGCCCATCAGGTTAACCAGTGGAATGGAGGCCGCATTGAGAATAGCGAGCGCCGGTTCTTCACGCCAATCCGGGGAATGTTCAGCAACACAGGCCAGTAACGACACAACCTGTTCATTCGCCCCTGCCACAAAACTGGCAAAGGTTTCATCATCAGGTAAAGTCACCGGCAAAGGGAGCTGCATAAGTTACTGGCTCCAGAAATAGTGCATGCCTTCCAGAGGCTGCCCAAATGCATCGCGAAGTGGCTGTAAACGATTGTCCAGACTGAGTACCGCACGTAAATCACGCTCGCTACCCAACAAACGCAGACCAAACGTGCTTACTGTGCCTTGTTGACGAACTAACGTCACACTTTCCGTCACACTCAACGCTTGTAAGTACTGCTGCACGGCCACATATCCACGTAGGTCGTGTAAATTACCCACAGACAGCTCAACTAGTTGCTCACTATCAGCGTCGGTTGGCAGGATGGCGTAGTTTTGTCCCAAATAATCGGCATAGCGATTAATTAACTGCGCTATCAGCTCATTCGGTTCATCGCCTATCAGGGTATCGTGAATGACTTCAGAAGACGCGCCATTGGCAGGGCCATAAAAGAAGTCCAGTGAATAGCGCCCTTTTTTTGCTCGAGCCGCCAGCGTGGAAAACTCTTCTTGTGTAAAAAGTGGTCCTTCATTGACGGGCTCTATGGTTTGCTCTGCAGAGCCAAATCCACTCGCTGCAAGTCTACTCAGCGCTTCGTTGCTTATGCCGTTAACGTTCTGCTCGCCCGAGACACTGTTTGCGTCGATTTGCTGAACGCCGCCTTCCGGTAACGTAAATAACGCCCCTTGTACGGTATTGTCACCAGCAGACGAAGTTGTGTCAGATAAAGTCGCCATAGGCTCTGCGCCCGATTCTGCCACCTGGATAGGTTGAATACCATCTTCTACGGGTTGCGCGTCAGGCTCTGGGGTTGGAAATACAATTTCACGCGTGCGATTGCGGTATACCCGCGCACCCAATACAAAATCAACGTTATATCTTGCTGCCGCCTGGTTAAGTTGGCGCGGAAACAGCCCCCATACATCATAGGCATTAATACGCAGCGCATCATCAAGATCCATTAACGGCAGCGTTAACGGCACACCGCGAACGTCAGCCTGCAAACGCGCGGTAATGGTATAGTCGTTGGTCTGACCGTCATCAATAATGCGGCGTTCGCCTTGCTCATTTTCAACGGCCAGCCACAATAAGGCGTCGGGACGGCGGTCTCCCCAAATTGGCAAGCGTTCCCGAATCAACACAGATTCCAGCTGTTTGCGATCAAACTCAGCCACAAAATACAGCTGACCATTTTCTTCAGTATAACGATAAGCACGCAGATACCGGTTGGCATCATCCCGAATTGCCTGCAGAGCCTGATAGCCGCTAATGTCGCCCTGCCCGGTTAACTTTACTAATAACTGGCTAAGCGCCTCTCGCGTGGCCGCACGCTGTGTCCGACTGTTGCGATCGTCAACCGCGACCTTGCCGGTATTGATATTAATCGTTGAGCTTGCCTGACTGTTTAAAGCCATAACACCCAACAAGCACCCCAAAAACCAGGCGCCAAACGCATTCTTTGTTTTTGCAACCATAAACCACTTAAGCGAAATGCTTACTCCCTATCCCTGAACAGAGACCTGTCTGTTCGAAAGTGAGTCAGTACAAGGCGAAAATCGCCAGTTTGCGCGCGATTTGGATAAACCTCCAAAACGGCTCGAACAACACAACTCACTTCTGGTACCAACTGGTAAATTCAGTGGCAATAATCTCTGTATTGTGAGCTATTTAGATCTGATTTTCACCACAAATATGTGGATTGCCGGTAACAAATTCGGCAAATCTGACTACAAAACAATCAACCCGAGTCTACACGCCGCGTTGTTTACTGATAGTTTCAATTCGGCTATGCCAAACTTTTGCGTAAATCCATCCCTGCAATGGGGATTACGCATTGGACTTAATGGCGGATACTGGTAGAATCCGCGCATTCAAACCTGTCCACCTTAAAAGGCTTGCCCGTGACTGACAAAAATACCTCGTTGAGTTATAAGGATGCAGGCGTCGACATCGATGCTGGCAATCAATTAGTAGAACGTATTAAATCGGTAACCAAACGTACTCAGCGTCCTGAAGTACGTGGTGGTCTGGGTGGATTTGGTGCACTGTGCGCGCTTCCTGAAAAATACAAGCAGCCTTTATTAGTGTCTGGCACCGATGGTGTAGGCACGAAATTGCGTTTGGCAATGGACTATGCACGTCACGACAGCGTTGGTATCGATTTAGTTGCCATGTGTGTGAACGACCTGATTGTTCAGGGTGCTGAGCCGTTGTTCTTCTTGGATTACTACGCAACCGGTAAGTTAAATGTTGATACTGCTGCCGACGTCGTTACAGGTATTGGCGCAGGCTGTGAACTGGCCGGCTGTGCACTGATTGGTGGTGAAACGGCGGAAATGCCGGGAATGTACCACGGTGACGATTACGATATTGCTGGTTTCTGCGTGGGTGTTGTAGAAGCCGCTGATGTCATCGATGGAACCACCGTTAAAGCCGGGCAGAAAATCATCGCCCTGGGTTCTTCGGGCCCTCACTCAAACGGCTACTCGTTAATCCGCAAGATCATTGAAGTAAGCGGTGCCGATGTTACGCAGCCGCTTGACGATAAACCAATCATTGACCATTTACTTGCCCCTACCCGCATTTACGTTAAATCAGTACTTAAATTACTGGAAAGCGTAAAGGTCTCTGCGATTTCGCATATTACCGGTGGCGGCTTCTGGGAAAATATCCCGCGCGTCCTACCTGACAATGCGAAAGCAGTTATCGACGGCAACAGCTGGGAATGGCCAGCCGTGTTTAACTGGCTGCAAACTAACGGCAACGTAACGACACATGAGATGTACCGTACCTTTAACTGTGGTGTTGGTCTGGTTATCGTTGTTGATGAAGCTGATGTAGACACAGCGCTATCTGTATTAAATGATGCCGGTGAAGATGCCTGGTTAATTGGTGGTATTGCTGACTTAGACGGCGATGCACAAGTAGAAATTACAGAGTAAGTCCGAATGTCCAGTGCAATGCCCAATATCTGTGTTTTAATTTCTGGTAATGGCTCAAACCTCCAGGCCATCATTGATGCCGTTGCGGCGGGGAAAATACACGGCAAGATCGCGTGTGTCATTTCTAACCGCCCTGACGCCTACGGTTTAGAGCGGGCTGAAAACGCAGGGATTCCGGCGATTTGCCTGGACCACAAGGCTTTTGAAGATCGCGAAAGCTATGACGCCGCACTGATGGAAACCCTCGACAGCTACGCACCTGATTGTGTGGTACTTGCCGGGTTCATGCGCATCCTGACTGCCGACTTCGTTGATCATTATTTGGGTAAATTATTGAACATTCACCCGTCTTTGTTGCCTAAGTACAAAGGGTTAAATACGCATCAACGCGCCATTGACAATGGCGACGAAGAACATGGACTCAGCGTTCATTTTGTAACACCGGAGCTTGACGGCGGCCCCGTCATCATTCAGTGTAAGGTTCCAGTGTTCAGTGACGACGATGCAGGCACGCTGGCTCAGCGTGTGCAGGAACAGGAACGCCATATTTACCCATTGGTGGTACACTGGTTTTGCGGTGGCCGATTAACAATGAATAATAATAAGGCAGTATTAGATGGGAATGTGCTTCCAGAAGGTGGTTACGCAAACGATTAAGCGCGTTGCAGGTGTTGCACTGTTTGGCCTGATGGCTCAGGCCGCTATAGCATCGACAGAGCCTGCAAATACCGCCAGTGATTTATTAAAACCCTTTGAAGCGGTGTATTACGCTTACAAGTGGGACGACAACCTGGGCTCTGCCAAAGTATCACTTGAAGAGCTATCTCCCGGACTCTACTCGTTAACTTACCAATCCAAAGTGTCGAAGTTTTTCCTCTCTGACAAACGGTTTGAGCATTCAATATTTACCGTCGATGGCGACACTATTACGCCTCAGGAATATAATTACTCTCGCACAGGTACCGGCTCAGACAAAAGCTTACAGGTAACATTTAACCCCGGTCCCCCTGCGCTGATTAACATTTCGGACGATGATGAGCAAAGCCAGATCAACTGGGAAAATGAATTCGACAACCAGCTTTACCGCCTTGATCTGACAGTCAGACTTGCTCAGGGCATCTCAGCACTGGATTACCAGTTTATTAATTACCGCGGCCAGCAAAAACATTACGGTATTCTGGTACACGGCATGGAGCAGCTGGATTTACCCTACGGCACTATCGAAGCTTTAAAAGTAGAAATTGAACGCGACTCAAGTTCTCGCGTCACCTATGCCTGGTTTGCACCAGACCTGAACTATCAGTTAGTACGGTTACAGCAGTTTAAAGACGGTGATGAGCAAGGCGATTTAAGACTCAAAGCCTTCGCTTCCAAATAAGTTTTAGTGAAGCCTGTTCGACCTTGGTAAGTTGTTCACTACACTGGTCCGCAGGCTTACTTCATATTTTATCAACGTTCGGTTATTCAGGATCAAATGATTCCAGTATCATCCCAAGGACGTTTGCGTTCTGTTTCACCTCCGCACGTTATCAACATTCCTTTTTTACGCAGCATTAACACCGTTTTCACTTGATTTTTTAGCTATCCAGCGATAGCTTTAAGGTATTCTGGTCAGACCTCAACAGGACACAATGAGGAGTAACAATGTCTGATTTAGTGTGGATACTGATAGTCTTGGTGGCGCTAGCTGTTTGTGCCTATCAACGATGTTCATTGAGCAACACGGTAATAACCGGCGCTTCCGCGCTGCTTATTGCTACGTTGTTTGGCAGCCTGGGCTTTTTTAGCTGGGTATTTTTCGCGTTACTCGCGGTACCTTTTGTGGTTCCGTCCGTGCGTATTCCTTATCTCACCAAACCCATGCTGGCCTTCTATCGCAAAGTCATGCCTGAAATGTCGTCTACTGAACAGGAAGCGATTGACGCGGGTACCGTATGGTGGGATGGCGAGATTTTCTCTGGTCGTCCAAACTGGCATACCTTGCACGCCATTCCTAAAGGTCGCCTCACTGCTGAAGAGCAAGCTTTCCTCGATGGCCCGGTTGACCGGGTTTGCAGCATGATTGACGAATGGCAGGTAAACCATAAAGACGCTGACTTACCGCCAGAGGTATGGGCTTATCTGAAAGAACACAAATTCTTCGCCATGATCATCAAAAAAGAATATGGCGGCCTGGATTTTTCAGCCTACGCACAATCTCGAGTTATAGCAAAACTGGCTGGTACCAGCGCAGTGCTTTCAAGCACCGTGGGTGTGCCTAATTCATTGGGTCCGGGTGAGTTGCTTCAACACTATGGTACGCAAGCACAGAAAGACCATTATTTACCCCGTTTAGCAAACGGCGATGAAATTCCCTGTTTCGCTCTGACCAGTCCGGAAGCCGGCTCAGATGCTGGCGCAATTCCTGATCAGGGCATTGTTTGCAAGGGCGAATGGGAAGGTAAAGAAGTGCTGGGTATGCGCCTGACCTTCGACAAGCGCTACATCACACTGGCGCCTGTTGCGACAGTAGTCGGACTGGCATTCAAACTCTATGATCCAGACAAGTTGTTGGGTGATAAAACAGACATCGGCATTACCTGTGCGCTGATCCCCCATGACACTGAAGGACTGGACATTGGTCGCCGTCACTTCCCGCTCAACACGCCATTCCAGAACGGGCCGGTACGCGGTAACGATATCTTTGTACCACTGGACTTTATTATTGGTGGCGCAGACATGGCCGGTAAAGGCTGGCGTATGCTGATGGAATGTCTGTCGGTTGGCCGTTGTATTACCCTGCCCTCAACCTCTGCAGGTGGCGCGAAATCCTGCGCAATGTCGACGGGCGCTTATGCGCGTATCCGTCGTCAGTTTAAGATCCCAATTGGCCACATGGAAGGCGTAGAAGAAATGCTTGCCCGTATTGGTGGCAATGCCTACATGATGGATGCCGTTACCCGCTTGTCTACCGTAGGCGTGGATTTGGGCGAGAAGCCATCTGTTATCTCAGCGATTTGTAAATATCATCTGACCGAACGCTCTCGCACCGTTGTTAACGACGCGATGGATGTTCACGGTGGTAAAGGGATCATGCTTGGTCCAAATAACTACCTGGGTCGAGGCTATCAGGGCATGCCGATTTCCATTACCGTGGAAGGGGCAAACATTCTGACCCGTAACATGATGATTTTTGGTCAGGGTGCGATGCGTTGTCACCCTTATGTACTGGAAGAAATCAAAGCGGCAGCCATTGACGATAAAGACGAAGCGCTTAAGGCCTTCGACAAAGCCGTGTTTGGACACATTGGTTTTGCAGTAGCGAATGCGGTTCGCAGTACTTGGTTTACGCTGACAAATGGGTACTTCCATCAGTCTCCGTTTAAAGACAGCACGGCGCGTTACTATCAGTTGCTTCAGGGCTACAGCGCCAACCTGGCGTTGTTAACCGACTTGTCTATGGGCATTCTGGGCGGCTCATTGAAACGCCGCGAGCGCTTGTCTGCTCGCCTGGGTGATTTGTTGAGTTACATTTACCTGGCCAGTGCGACCCTGAAACGCTTTGACGAAGAAGGTCGTCAGCACGAAGATTTACCGTTGATGCACTGGGCTATGCAAGATTGTATTTACCAGTTGGAAACCGCGCTAATTGACTTCCTCGATAACTTCCCTGTTAGCTGGTTAGGTAAAGTGCTGAAGTTGAAGCTGATCCCATTCGGACACCGTGTTTCAAAACCAAGTGACGTAACTGAGCACGAAATCGCTCAATTGCTACAAACACCTGGTTCAGCGCGCACGCGCCTGGGGGACGGTCAGTATCTTACTCGAGAGCCCGGCAGCCTGCCTGGAGAGCTTGAGCAAACACTGGACGATGTGCTGGCCTCAGAGCCTGTTTTCGACAAGGTTTGCAAAGCATTGGGTGAGAAGCGTCAGTTTACTCAGCTCGACAAGCTTGCCGATATCGCCCTTGAGAAGGATTTGATAACGGAAGAAGAAGCTGAGTTGCTTCGCCGAACCGAAAAAGGCCGGGCGAAGATCATTGCCGTTGACGACTTTGCTCACGAAGAACTGGTGGCCGCTATCCGTTAACGAGCAAAGCCTCAATCCAAAAACGCAAAAGGAAGCCAAATGGCTTCCTTTTTGTTTATTCAGGACTAAAAACCGCTAACAACATACCTTAGCGGTTTGCTGCTTTTTCGAATAATTGCTGTTTATCGCTGTCAGATAAAAACGCTTGTTCTACCGCGTTTCGTTGAACAGCGTCTAACTCGTTTTGCGTCAAATTTATCACAGATGCGGCTACACGATATTCGTGCGCTAAATCAATCGCTGACACGCCAGGATCATCGGTATTTAATGTCACAGCCAGGCCGGCATCCAAAAACGTCTTCAAAGGATGATTAGCAGTATCGGTTACTGTAGCGGTCTGATAATTAGAAGTGGGACAGGCTTCAATACCTATAGCATGCTCTGCCAGATAGGCCATGAGTTTGTCATCGTGCCAGGCTGCAACGCCATGCCCAATGCGTTGTGCACCCAGTAATTCTATGGCATTCCAGATGCTTTGTGGTCCATCAGCTTCTCCGGCGTGCACGGTGATGTGCCAGCCTGCATCCCTCGCCTGCTTGAAATGTTCAACAAAAAGCGGCGCGGGAAATCCCAGTTCATCGCCGGCTAAATCCAGCGCGGTAATATCGGATTTGTGTGCGATAAGCCCGGCTAACTCCTGCGAGCAGGCGTCGGTACCGAATGTTCGGCTGAGAATACCTATAAGGTTAACTTTGACACCGAAATCACGCTCACCGTCCTTACAACCTTGAACAACGGCTTCTACTACATCGGCAATATGCAGTTGGTGCGCTTGCGCCATGTAATAAGGCGAAAATCGCAACTCAACGTAGTCGAGCCCCTCGCGATGGGCATCTTCTACATTTTCGTAAGCGATGCGATGGCAAGCGTCGGTATTGGCTAATACTGAAACGCCGCAATCCAGCTTGGCAAGAAACGCTAATAGGTCACTGGTTTTATCCTGAATCTGACAAAACGGAATCAGGCCTTCTACCGAAGAGGCGGGTAACGAAAGTTGATAGAGTTGTGCCAGCTCCCAAATGGTTGCCGGTCGGATGTTGCCATCCAGATGCCGATGAAGATCTACTTTAGGTATGCGTGGGTTCATCGGCACCTCGTGTGGAAAATTAATTGATTTGCAGTTTGTCCATCAGCAGTACCGCCTGGGTACGAGTATTAATATCCAGTTTCTTCAACGCAGCGCTGATGTGTGCCTTAACCGTTGCTTCCGTAACATTCATTTCATGAGCGATTTGTTTGTTCATCATACCTGAACGCACATAACGCAACACCAGTAACTGCTTTGGCGTCAGCTCCTTAAACCGCTCCAGCATATCGTTCATATTACTGCTGTGGTCTGTGAGTTTTTCCGCAATGTCTGCTGGCAACCATTGCTCTCCACCAAGCACGATATCAATTGCTTCAGCAATAGTGCGCGTTGGGGTTGATTTTGGCACATAACCCGACGCCCCTAAGGCCATTGATTGAGAAATCACATCAATGTCATCGTTAGCAGATACCATCACAATCGGTAATTCCGGGAGCTTTTCTTTCGCATTGGCCAGTGTGTCGAACCAGTTAGATCCTGGCATAGACAAATCCAACAGCAATAAGTCAACGTTATCATTGCGCTGTAAAATGTCGAACAGCGCCTCGGTTGTCTCAGCTTCCAATACCTCTAACCCATCGAACAAAGGGGTGAGTGCCGCGGACAGTGCTTCCCGAAATAACGGGTGGTCATCAGCAATAACAAATCGCATCTATAAAGGCCTCAAATCGCTTTCTACTGCATATTAAGCATAGGGTAATACTAAAGATTAACATAATGAAGTAAAGAATTGGATTCTTGGTGATTTTTTTCGTTTTTTGCTTGGTTTTCTGTGGTGGCAGAGTAAAATTGCCGGCCGTAATTCGAGCATTGGAGAAAAAGTGGCCAATAAAGACAATATTTTTGCTACGCCCCGTGAGCACGTTAGCGATTTTTGTTTTGATGACGCGGTAGCTGAGGTATTTCCGGATATGATCAACCGGTCAGTGCCCGGTTATCAAACCATCATTGATACCATTGGTGAACTTGGGCAGGCTTACGTAACCCCTCAATCCAATGTGTTTGACCTTGGCTGCTCACTGGGGGCCGCATCACTGTCGGTTGCGCGACGCTGTCCGCCAGACCAGTGCCAGATTTATGCTATAGACAGCTCGGAGGCCATGGTAAAACGCTGCCAGCGCGTCGTAGACGCCTTTAATCTTCCAAACCAGATAGCGGTGTCGGAAGGTTATGCCCAGTCTGTTGAGATTCAAAATGCATCTATGGTGATTATGAATTTCACACTGCAGTTTATCGCACCCGATGAGCGAAAAGCCCTGTTAAAAACCATTTATGATGGTCTGAACCCCGGTGGTATTTTTGTGCTGTCTGAAAAGGTGAAACATGAACAGGACTCAGGTAACGACCTGATTAATAACCTGCACCTCAACTTCAAACGCAAAAACGGCTACAGTGAACTGGAAATAAGTCAAAAGCGTGCGGCGCTTGAAAACGTTATGCTGATTGATAGTTTTTCTACCCATGAAACGCGTTTACGCGAAATCGGCTTTTCCGATGTGGTGATGTGGTACAAGTGCTACAATTTTATGTCTTTAGTGGCAATTAAGTAAGGTAAATCAATGAGTGCACACGCTTTGTTTTCCGCAGCTTATCAGGATTTACTACAAGGTCCGCTGGCCCACTGGCTAAATACCCTGCCCCAACAAATGGACGACTGGTATCGCAACGCGTTGCACGGTGAGTTCAAGAAGTGGCAAAAGCTGGTTGATAAGTTACCTGCCATAGAGGCTGATAATATTGACCTGTTAAACAGCGTCACAGTAAACAGCAATGCCCCGGTGTCTGAATATCAACAGAAACACATTGAAGGTTTACTGAAGCAATTTATGCCCTGGCGAAAAGGCCCGTTCCATATCCATGGCATTCATATCGACACCGAATGGCGTTCAGACTGGAAGTGGGATCGGGTAAAGCCCCATATTGCGCCGCTGGCAGGGAAACAGGTGCTGGATGTTGGCTGTGGAAGTGGTTATCACCTGTGGCGTATGCGCGGAGAAGGCGCAGCTAATGTTTACGGCATTGACCCCACACAGCTGTTCCTTATTCAGTTTCTGGCGACTAAACATTTCATTGGCGACGCGCCAGTACACTTGTTACCTCTGGGTATTGAACAAATGCAGCCGCTAAAGGCGTTTGATACAGTGTTTTCCATGGGTGTACTATATCACCGCAAAGATCCCATGTTGTTTCTGCAACAATTGAAGGACCAGCTCAAGCCAGGCGGGCAATTAGTATTGGAAACCCTGGTTGTCGACGGTGATGAGAACACGGTACTGATGGCCGGAGAACGTTATGCGCAAATGCGTAACGTGTGGTTCCTGCCGAGTTGCGAGGCGTTAAAAGTATGGTTGACGCGCCTTGGATTCGTCGACTGTAAAACCGTCGATGTCAGTGTTACGTCTATTGAAGAGCAGCGTGCCACACCCTGGATGACAAACCACTCTCTGGTCGACTTTCTCGACCCCAATGATCACAGTAAAACTATCGAAGGTTATCCTGCCCCTACTCGCGCCGTGATCACAGCAACAAAGAAGTAAATCCTTAAAGCGGCCTGTGCCAACAAAAACTGGCCGCTTTGTTGTAAATTTTACACAGCCCACACATGTCGATGTGGCTTTTATTCTGTGGCGCGACAAGCAATTCGACAAATATTTCTTCACCAACCACTGCAAACGACCAATTTTTGTGCAACACTGGCATTTGGCTCATTATTCATCGCTGTACGATCGGGTTTTATCTAACTTTGGCACAGATGTTGTAGGCATCATTAACTAATCACCTTAGAAACTGTGCTATCAGCTCATAAAATAAGGCAGCGCCATGGATATTTCTTTATTTCTTGAAGAACATCAGCTCCCGGAAAGCTACAAAGACATCGCACAAAAATGGTTCATTCCATTAGCTGAGGATTTAGCAGAGCACCAAATTGGTGCAAAGAGTCCATATTTCGTTGGCATCAACGGCTGCCAGGGGTCTGGAAAATCAACGCTGTGTGACTTCTTAGTGTATTACCTTTCACAGCATAAAAACCTGAAAGTCGTGTCTCTGTCGATGGATGATTTCTATCTGGACCAGTCCAGCCGCAATGCGTTGGCGGTAAAAGTTCACCCATTGCTGGCTACCCGCGGCGTGCCTGGTACCCACGACACAAGGCTGGCTTTAAAAACGTACGAACAGCTTGGTCTTTACGGCACGGCCTCCATCCCTCGATTCAACAAAGCAATTGATAATCCTTTTCCCGTTACAGAATGGCCTGTGGTGAATACCCCGGTTGACATTGTATTGATGGAAGGATGGTGCTGGGGTGTTATGCCACAAGCCGAGGCGGCGCTTTCGGTGCCAGTGAACACCCTAGAGAAAGAAGAAGATTCATTGGGCATCTGGCGCCGTTTTGTTAATCGTCAGCTCGCTAATCACTACGTACCACTGTATGCCAGAATGCAAAGCTGGGTTATGTTAAAAGCGCCGTCGTTTGATCAGGTGTATCAATGGCGTACAGAGCAAGAGCACAAATTAGCCGCCCGTGTTGGCTGCGACCACCCCGGTATTATGTCAGACCAACAAATAGCGCGTTTTATACAGCATTATCAGCGCTTAACTGAGCATGGATTAGCCACTTTGCCGGCAGAATGTGATTATGTGTTTCACCTGGATGCACAGCGCCAAATACAACAAGTAGAACAAAAACGAGAAAAGGTAGTTGAATGAAACAGTCAGACACTGTGATTTTTACCGACATGGACGGCACGTTGCTCGATCACCATACATACAGTTTTGCCGCCGCCGTCCCCACGTTGGATAAGTTAAAAACGCAGGGCACGCCCGTGATCCCGAACACCAGTAAAACGTTTCTGGAAATGGTTGAGCTGCGCGAAAAAATAGGTCTGAAAGGCCCGTTTATTATTGAAAATGGTGCCGCTGCATTTATTCCCCACGGCTTTTTTGAGCAAAAGCCTGCGGGTACTACCTGGCAGGACGGCTTTTGGTGTAAGTCGTTTATATCGTCCAAAGGTTACTGGCTAAAACTACTTGAGTTAGTAAAAGCCGATTTTGCAGCTGAATTCACACATTTCAGCGAAATGTCGGTTCAGGAAATAATGGACGCAACTGGTTTGAGCGAAGAAGACGCGCAACTGGCTGCGAAACGTCAATATGGCGAACCCGTGCTTTGGCTTGGCACAAAAGACAGGAAACAAGCGTTTTTACAAGCCGTGAAAGAACGCGGTGCCACACCGCTTGAAGGTGGCAGATTTATTCACATTTCTGGTGAGTGTACCAAAGGTAAAGCCCTGCGCTGGTTTATGGAGGAATATCGTCGTCAAACCGCAACCGATGTCACGTCAGTGGCACTGGGCGACGGCAAAAACGACATTGCGATGATGGAAGCGGCGGATATTGCAGTACGCATTGCATCTCCCACCCATCAGCCTCCTGCCCTCAATAAAAAAGATAATGTTTATACCAGCACCTTACTCGGCCCTGAAGGCTGGACAGAAATGCTCACACAATTGCTTTCATTGAAAGATTAGGAGGACACATGGCCGATTTTTATCAAAACGGTGTAGTTACCACGTTACACAACCTGGCAAGCCGCTCAACAGAAGCGCTTGAAGCAGAGTTGCTGCGATTCTCGCAAAAGCGTCCGATGGCACTGATTCTGCCTTCACTGTTTTCAGAACTGGAAGGGCCAGCGCTATCCCATATCGTCGACGAACTGGTAGATGTACCTTATTTGTCGGAAATTGTAATCGGTCTGGATCGCGCAGATGCCGATCAGTACCGTCACGCACAGGGCTTTTTTAAACGCCTGCCACAACATCACCGTATTTTATGGAACGACGGCCCGCGCTTAAAAGCCATCGACGAAGAGTTGCAGGCCCTTGATCTTGCGCCAAAAGAGCTCGGTAAAGGCCGAAACGTTTGGTACTGCATGGGGTATATTCTGGCGTCGAATAAAGCTGAATCGGTTGCCTTGCACGACTGCGACATTGTGACTTACAAGCGCGACCTGTTGGCTCGCCTTATTTACCCGGTCGCTAACCCTCAGTTTAACTATGAGTTCTGTAAAGGCTACTACGCACGTGTTGCCGATGGCAAAATCAACGGCCGTGTATCGCGCCTGTTAGTTACCCCACTGCTACGCGCATTAAAACGCACACTGGGTGATAACGAATACATTGAGTTTATGGACAGCTTCCGCTATCCACTTGCTGGTGAATTTTCGTTCCGCCGTGACGTGTTGAATGACATTCGCATCCCCAGTGACTGGGGCCTGGAAATCGGCGTATTGTCTGAAATGCATCGCAACTATTCTCACAACCGCTTGTGTCAGGCTGATATCGCCGATGCCTACGATCACAAACACCAGGACCTGTCGCTCAACAACGAACAAGGCGGGTTGTCTAAGATGTCTATCGACATCACTAAAGCGGTATTCAGAAAACTGGCCACACAGGGCTTTTCGTTTAGCAACGAGATGTTCCGTTCTATTAAAGCCACGTATTTCCGAATCGCGCTGGACTTTATTGAGACCTATCACAACGATGCGGTAATGAACGGCTTAACGCTGGATATCCACAGCGAAGAGAAAGCCGTAGAAATGTTTGCCAGCAATATCATGAAAGCCGGCCAACACTTCCTGGAAAACCCCATGGAAACCCCGTTTATTCCAAGCTGGAACCGGGTAACCAGTGCGGTACCGGATATTCTGGATCGTTTACTGGAGGCCGTTGAAGCAGATACTGAAGAGTTCAGAGGGTAGCCAATGACGAAACACTGGGATTACTTACACGAAAAAATCAGTCACCACCTGCAGTTTATTTATGCGGATGTGGTGACAGATATCCCAATGGGTGAGCTGGCTACTCAGCTTATGAACACCATTGGGTTAAATAACGAAGAAGACATTCAGATCCCTGCGCCACACCAGAATTACTGGGATGAACAGGATATTGTAATGATCACTTACGGCGACAGTGTGATGAATCAGCACGAATCGCCGTTGTTTACCTTGTATCGCTTTTTACATACCTACTGTAAAAGTACCATCAACAAGGTGCATATCTTACCGTTTTACCCGTTTAGCTCGGACGACGGCTTCTCGGTAATTAACTATTCCAGTGTTAACGAAGGGCTTGGCACCTGGTCAGACATACACCGTATCGCGGCAGATTACGGTTTGATGTTTGATTTAGTGATCAACCACTGCTCGTCACGCAGTGTCTGGTTCGACAACTTTATTAAGGGCGAGGGTCCCGGGAGTGATTTTTTCATGACCGCAGACCCGTCTGATGATCTGTCTGAAGTGACCCGACCGCGCACCAGCCCCCTGTTGAGAGAAACCGAAACCGCCAACGGTACGCAACATGTCTGGTGTACGTTCAGTCATGATCAGGTGGATTTTGACTTCAGAAACCCCAAGGTATTGTTGACCTTTATCCAAATCATCAAACATTACATCGACAATGGTGCCAAGCTGTTTCGTTTAGATGCCGTAGCTTTCCTATGGAAAATTATCGGCACTAAATGCATCAACCTGCCGCAGACCCACGAAGTGATTCGTCTGATGCGCACGCTCATTGAGCACGTTGATCCCAGTATTATTATTATTACTGAAACTAACATCCCTAACCGTGAGAACCTCACCTATTTTGGTAATGCCAACGAAGCACATGCGATATATAACTTCTCGCTTCCGCCTCTGTTAGTTAACACCATGGTGAGCGGCGATTGTACTTATCTGAAAAACTGGATGATGAGCATGCCACCGGCGCAAAACGGCACGACGTATTTTAACTTTATTGCCTCACACGATGGCATTGGGTTACGACCGGCAGAAGGGTTACTGAGTGATGATGAACTGGGTACGTTAGTGCAGGCTATGCAAAATTTTGGCGGGCGTATTTCGTGGCGTTCTTCTGAAAATGGTCAGCAGAAGCCTTATGAGATCAACATAACCTTGTTTGATGCCATGCAAGGCACAGTAAAAGGCCCCGACAAGTATCAGATCGACCGCTTCTTGTGCGCGCATGCCATTATGCTGGGTATGGAAGGTATTCCAGGCCTGTATATTCACAGCCTGCTGGGCACGTCAAACGATTACGAAAAAGTCGCGAATACCGGACAAAATCGTTCAATAAACCGCAAGCGCTGGGAATACAGCGAACTCGAGACATTGCTCGACTCGCCCTACTCTCAGCACCACAAGGTGCTAACCCGTTTGTCGCAGTTGATCCGCATTCGTAAAGCCCAGGAAGCGTTCCACCCGAATGCTACGCAGTTTACGTTGCAGTTAGGCAACAAACTGTTTGGTTATTGGCGTCAAAGTCTGAATCGCAGACAGAGCATTTTCTGTATCAGTAACGTTACCGATGAGGAACAGTCAATTCTGTTGTCAGATATTAATCTGATTGGTACCGACAACTGGATTGATCTTATCAGTCGTGAACAGGTTGAAGATGTGCTCGGCTTTATGCAGCTCAAACCTTACCAGACCGTGTGGTTGAGCAACATGGATTACGAAGAATACCGCAAAGCCAATAATTAATACTTGCAGCGGCAAACAAAGGGCTGTCGGCCTTCTTGTTTGCCGCTATTCTGTTCCCCACAGTCTGAACATTGGTGTTATACTGCGCGCCTCATTGAATTGTAAGACATTCTCATGGCTGCGAATCCCTGGTTACCCCTACAAGATGCAATTAATCTACTGCTTTCTTCTGCACCATTACCGGCAGAATCGGTTAGCGTGCCCCTTCTGGAAGCACTGAACCGGGTAGCCAGCCAGGACGTCTTTGCCCCGGTCAACGTTCCGCCCTGTGATAACTCCGCCATGGACGGTTATGTGATGCATGCGGATGACGCACAGATGGGCAAGCAACTCCCTGTTGTGGCACGTATTTTCGCCGGTGACTCCAAAGACTACGCGATAGCACGGGGTGAATGTGCCCGCATCATGACCGGCGCTCCAATTCCAGCCATGTGCAATGCGGTGGTTATGCAGGAAGACGTCACTGCTCAGGATGATCAAATCACCCTAAACGAAACCGTCGGCGCTGGGGCCAACATCCGTCCGGTCGGTGCCGATATCGTCTCTGGTGACTGCATCATTAAGGCCGGTACGCGATTAACGCCGGCTCACCTCACTTTACTCAGCTCGTTAGGCCTCGCAAAAGTGTCAGTGTACCCCTCTATCACGGTTGGTTTACTGGCCACGGGAGACGAGCTGAAAGCTGCGGGCGAACCGTTGGCTAAAGGGCAAATTTACGAGTCTAATCGCATTGGCGTTGCAGCGTTATTGCACCAATGTCAGGTTACCTTGATCGATTACGGCATAGTGCCGGATCATCCGCCAACCATTCGCGAAACCCTGGAAACGGCAGCACAGCAATGTGATCTGGTCATTTCCAGCGGTGGTGTTTCAGTGGGAGACGCGGACTTTATCAAGGATATTTTGGCAGAGCTGGGGGATGTGGCCTTTTGGAAAGTAGCCATTAAGCCGGGTAAGCCGTTTGCGTTCGGACATATCAACAATGCCTTGTTTTGCGGACTCCCCGGAAATCCGGTATCGGCTTATGTGACCACAGAACAACTGGTTGTCCCGCTGATTCGACAGCTACAGGGTGAACAAGTCTGTGCCCATTCACATCGTCAACACATCCCCGCGGTGTTATCGACGTCCATAAAACGCCGTCCCGGACGACTCGATTTCCAGCGAGCAACATTTCACGAAGATGCAGACAATAAGGTCGTGGTTACCCCGCACGCTAAACAAAGCTCGGGCGTGATGACTGGCATCGTTCAGGCCAACTGTTACATGCTGATACCAGCAGACGTGAGTGAATTACAGGCGGGTGACAGCATTATGATCCAACCATTTAGCATTTGGGAAAACACATCGGCATGAGTATGATTTCCCGGCGCACTGCGTTAGAAAGTCAGCGCCTGATTAAACTTGCATGGCCCCTGCTGATTGCGCAAATTACCCAAATGCTGATGGGTGTAAGTGACACTATAATCGCGGGTCGATACAGCGCCGTCGACATGGCAGCCGTGGCTCTGGGATTCAGCATTACCATTCCTGTAATGAGCTTCATACAAGGTATTGCCCTGGCGATTCCACCTCTGGTATCACGACTACATGGCGCAAAAGCACTCCATCAGGTCGCTAACACCACGCAACAAGCCGGTTATCTGTTAATACTCATCAGTGTATTGCCTTTTACCGCTGCCTTTTTCGCGTCTGACATTGTGTCGGTATTTCCTATGGATGCAAACCTGGCAGCCATCACAGCGGATTACGTACGCTATGTGTACTGGTCTTTCCCGGCATTTGCGCTGTACCAGTGGTCTCGCAACTACTGTGAAGCGCTCGGGCATACCAAACCCAGTATGATCATTACCGTCATTGGCCTGGTCGTGAATATTGCTGGTAACTTTTTGTTTGTTTATGGCGGCTGGGGCATTCCGGCATTCGGCGGTGCGGGCTGTGGAATAGCGACAGCGTTGGTTTTTGTTGCCATGAGCATTGCCACCCTGATTTACATTCGCGTTGCGCCGAGACTGCAATCCTTCAAGCTGTTTACACAATGGTATGCTCCCAATTTTGGGGAAATCAAATCTACCTTGATATTCGGCTTGCCGATAGCCATGACCATTCTGTTTGAAGTTACCCTGTTTGCGGTTATTGCCTTATTACTCGCGCCGTTTGGCGCCAATGTGGTCGCCGCCCATCAGATTGCGCTTAATTTTTCCGCCCTGATGTTCATGTTCCCATTGAGCATGGGCATGGCAACCTCCATTCGCGTTGGTTATCGCATAGGGCAGAATCGCCCTCAACAGGCACGCACCGCGGTGAAAAGCGCGTTGTGTATAGGTACTTTTGTTGCCTGCCTGACTGCGTGTTTCACGGTTCTGGCAAAGGGCTTCATTATCGGCTTATATACCAGCAACGAAGAAGTGTTTGCTATTTCCTTCAAACTCTTGCTGTTCGCGGCCATCTTTCAGTTCTCAGATGCCGTGCAGGTTATTTCTGCCAACGCATTGCGCGGTTATAAAGACACCACAGCCATGTTCTACATTACCTTTTGCGCCTACTGGCTCATTGGTTTGCCCGTCGGTGTTATTCTGGGGCGTACAGACTGGGTAACCGCAGCACCGCTTGCCGCAACCGGGTTCTGGCTGGGCATTATTGCCGGCCTCACCAGCGCCGCTATTATGCTGGGGGCCCGTCTGTACTATATTCAACGCAGACTATCCTGAGCGGGTGCTTCGATGAAAAAAACCGTTAAGAAACTCGACAATAATGTTGTAAAAGCGCTGACCCTGGCTTGCGAAACAGCGAAAGACTGGGATATTGGATTTGAGTGGCTTACCCACTCTGCCAGATACGACCACTTTCCGGGAAGTTTAATGGTGACCTGTGTCTTTAATATCGATGCAGAGGTCTCTCAAGCAGAGCAACAAGGAGACGATAAGCGTATGCGCCAGTTGATACAACAGCAATTGCTTAAGGCGGGCATCAGGCTCAAAGACAGCCGACATCATGTGAGGTTTGACAGTGAAGAAAGCTGCCTGCGTGAAGATAACGGAAACTGGCAGCAACGACTAACACGTCTGGTTGGCTAAACACCAACTCTTGCTGGTTACATGCAGTCAGCGCAATGCATAACGGCCTCGGCGTATTTTACTTGCAAAGTAATGATAACGTACCCATAGTACCGAATTAGCAATGTCACGGAGTCATCCATGGAAGATTTTTACGCGTTGCGCGTGTTTTTAGCAGCGTTTTTCACCTTTGTCGCGGTATTTTACACCAGCTTGGTTCTTGTAAAAAACCGCAAGCAAGCCCCTGTTGTGTGCATGGGCGAACGCTTTAGCCAGCACTGGTGGAATCATGTCACGTTCCGGGTGTTTCGGGTCAGCATATGGGCTGTATGTGTGACGAGGCTATTCGAACCGGCTACCGATCAGTATCTTATGCGGTTTAACGCCTTAGAGATACCCCAGATCATGTGGGCTGGCGCTGCGTTTATGGTGTTGGGATTTGGTCTGGCCATTGCTGCTAATTTTTCTCTGGGTAAACAATGGCGCAGTGGTGTTGACAGTACCGCAACCCAACAATTGGTAAGTCATGGCCTGTATAACATTAGCCGTAATCCAGCCTATGTGGGCGTTGCTATTGCTCAGGCAGGCTTCTTCATGGCCCTTCCCTCTTTATTTACCCTGGTGTGCTTAGTCGTTGGTTGGCATGCACTTTACACTCAGGTTAAAATTGAAGAGGTAGAACTTTCCTCGCAGTTTTCGAACGACTATCAGCAATACCAACAAAGTGTGCCACGCTGGCTTTGATATGATTGATTATATTCCCGTCCTTATCTATTTTTTCGCCGTTATTGATCCCGTAGGTACCCTACCGGTTTTTATGGCATCCACTGCCCATCATACGGCTAAGCAGCGCAGAAACATTGCGCTGATCGCATTTGCAGCCTCCAGTTTTGTTTTACTGTTTTTTATAGTGGCCGGTGAACTGATTCTGACCGCTATGCATATTCCGCTACCCGCGTTTCAGATTGCAGGCGGCATTGTCTTGTTCTTGTTTGCGCTTTCGATGATTTTTGGTGAGGGTAAGCCGGAGCAAGAGCTCAAAATGGCCGACAACGCGCGCGAGACGGCGATATTCCCGATTGCAGTGCCTTCCATTGCTAGCCCGGGTGCCATGCTGGCTGCCGTGCTCTTAACCAAGAACAATGTGTACACCATTTGGGAGCAGGCCCAGACCGCAGCAATGATGATGATCGTACTGGTGATCACTCTGATTCTTATGCTGGGCAGCAGTGTGATTATTCGCGTAATTGGCCCAATGGGCGCCAATATCATTAGTCGGGTGATGGGATTTATTCTGGCATCGCTGGCCACGACCAATATTCTGGCTGGCATCACGGATTACTTTGGTATTGCGCTCCCTCAGTGATAGTGCTTGTCGTGACGGTGCGAATACGGATGATCCGAATGCCCTTGAGGTGTATGCCCTTGAAGTGAATGCCCGTTGCGATTAACACGCACTTCAGGGGAATCAGGGTGCGGCGTTTGTTGCCATAGGTCGCCAATAACCGGGTCTTCTTCGTCAGTGTGTTCTTCCCAATGATAGCGTTTCACTGCGGGTTTCGGGTCGCGCTTCCAATACAACACCGCGGCAATCACCCCTCCCAGTGCGCCAAAGAAATGCGCCTCGTAGGAAATCCCCGGGTCTCGTGGGAAAATACTCATGACCATACCGCCGTACATGAAAAAAGCGATCATCATCAACGCTACAGAGCGCTTGTCTTTCCGCAACAAGCTCACTGTAAACAAAAAGAAAAACAGGCCGTGACTCACTCCGCTGGCACCAAGGTGAACGGATTCTCTGCCAAATAGCCAGATACCCAGCCCCGACGTCAGCCAAGCCCACAGCAGCACCTTTCCTCGCGAGGACGGGTAACCGTAACGCACCATACTGCCCAACACAATTAACGGCAACGTATTGTTGAACAGGTGTTCATATGAACCGTGTACTAACGGCGAGGTAACAATGCCATACAGCCGGGCGATTTCATGGGGGACGACACCCAACAGCGACAAATCCCATTTAAACAGGACCCCGGCAGACTGAATCACCCATAATACGGCTACCGCCATGATAACTGGCAAGATAGAGGGAGTAAGTTGATAAGCGTTATATCGTTTCATTCCCTAGATATAGGGACGTACGACAAAAAGATCAATCCAGCCAGTCGGACGGTGTATCGATATCCCAGCCCGCTTCTTTAAGTGGCACCCGAGTTACCAGTTGATTATTAGTCTGAAACTGATGACGAATTATCTTACCGGCTCCCTGATCGCCAGCCAGGTTATCCAGCAAATAGCGATGTGCCGGGGAAAATATAGCCGGCGCCCCCAGCAAGCCATCATACTGACTCGCAGTAATACAGGTTGGCTTGTAGGCACTACAGAGTGTGGAAATACTATTTGCGGTAATGCCCGCTTGGTCGCCCAGGCCAAGAATTAACGCTTTGTTTTCATCAACGGACTGATTTGCCAGTATCACGCTACTTGCCAGGCCGGTTTCCCATTTCGGATTGAAGAGTATATGAATATCACTGGGCAAATTCGCCCGTATCGCCTCGTGCCAGTGCCCGGTAATTATTGACAGCGCAGTCAGCCCGGCACGCTGGTATTGTCGATACACATGCCATAGCAACGGCAACTGGGAATCGGGGTGAGTGGACAACAGTTTATTGCCACCATAGCGACTAGCCTGACCGCCAGCGAGGATCACTGCATGGAAACCAGTAAGTTCGGGGTTAGCGCTATGCTTGCTCAAGTGGCTCTGCTTCTTCAAGTAACTGGGGAAGAGGAATAGCGCCAACAGGACGATACAACACCAGTGTTTCGGCGATTTTATCCTGAATAGTTTGCCGGTTCGGGTCCCAAAACACCTGAATAAAGCCCAATAGACCGGTGGCAATACCTGCGCCATAGCCACCGTAGCGGCCAAAACTCTCCCACAGGTTAAGTGGACTACCGTCGAGCTTGATCACTTTAATATGCAGCAGCTTTTTGCCAATGGTGTGCCCCCGCCACCAGGCGGTTAATACACTGTAATACAAGGCTGCCCAACCAAACCCTAAACCCAGATCGCGAATGATTCCCTCTACCCATCCAATGATACTTTGTGAGCGCTGGGTATTGTTGTCGTTCCCCAGTCCTAATTTCACAGTTGGCTCTTGTAATGCGTCCTCGTCGGCGGAAACCGAGTCCTCTGATGACGCATTCGCGGTTGCGGTGTCATTTTGATTGTATGCATTAAACGCTGAGGTATATAACGCAGTCAGCTCCGCCTGGGTTTCCGGGTCGATGTCTTTGTCAGCAAAAAAGGCCTCAAGCTTGCGGTCAAATTCCGCATTCGAAATGCCCGTCTCGGCAATGGCTTCGCCAAAGTCCGAGGCTATCTCTTTGTAGCAATCTACATTGTCTTCACACGCTCGCCAGGCAAGGTGCTGAGCAAGGCCGATACCGGCTTCCGCCCATTGCTTGGAATTCTCAGGAGAACCGTATCCGGGTACGGGTGTGCTGTTATAGGCATCAACAATCCCATAAGTCACCAGGAACAACAGACATGCCGCCGAAAGCCGCAACATTTTTCTTGCTGTTGTTCGTTTGGTTCCTTTGGCCAGATGACTGCCCGCCTTAAAAAACGTAACGGCAACAAAACACGCCAACACGAAAGCATGGGCTGAACTCAACATGGCGATAATGGCAATATCAATGATTTGCGCAAGCAAGCGGCGCATGGGTGATGCCAACGGTTGACCGAGCAAGGCGTCGGCGACGCCAAAAGCATAAGGCGTGACGATTTCCCGGGTTTCCTTATTGGATAACGCCTTGTCGTCGGTGTTAGCTGGCTCAGGTGCCGAATTAGGTGCTGGTAGCGGCGCAGATGAATCAGTCATACGTAGCCATCCCTGTCGTATTGATATAATTGATTATTGTACTTTGTTCTAGCGGTTCGCTGTGCTCGGAAGACACATACGGCGGGGCTGGCCCGCCTTATGTGTTATTTATACGCCTTTTTGACAACCAACAACAGCGGCGGCGTTATTTTTTCTGTAACGATTTAATGCCCCGACTCAAGCCATCCAGTGTCAGCGGGAACATCCGGCTCTCCATTAACTCATTAATCAGGCTTACCGACTGATAATAGGGCCAGTAATTTTCAGGCTGCGGATTTAACCAGATACAATGCTGAAAATGCTGGGTCAGGCGTTGCATCCAGGTTGCGCCTGGTTCTTCATTCCAGTGCTCGACACTGCCACCTGAATAGGCAATCTCATAGGGCCCCATAGTAGCATCGCCCACAAAAATCACTTTATAGTCGCGGCCGTAGCGGTGAATGATATCCCACACATCAATCCGTTCGTTGTCTCGTCTGGCGTTGTCTTTCCACACCGATTCATACACACAGTTGTGAAAATAGTAGTAATCCAGATGCTTAAATTCGGTGTGCACTGCCGAGAATAATTCCTGAACCCCTTTTACGTAAGCATCCATGGAACCGCCGACGTCGAAGAACATTAGCACCTTTACCGCGTTGTGACGTTCAGGCTGCATATGGATATCCAGCATACCACCCTGCCTGGCTGTGCTGGAAATGGTCTGCTGCATGTCTAATTCTTCACTGGCACCGGTCCGGGCGAACTGGCGTAACTTACGCAGAGCCATTTTAAGGTTACGCGTACCCACTTCAGCATTACTGTCAAAGTTCTTAAATTCCCTTTTATCCCAGACCTTTACGGCAGAAAACTTACGATTTCCATCCTGACCGATACGCACGCCTTCGGGATTATCGCCATAAGCGCCAAAGGGACTGGTACCGCCGGTCCCTACCCATTTATTACCGCCGGCGTGACGCTTTTGCTGTTCTTCCAAACGCTCACGCAGGGTCTTCATCAGTTCTTCAAGGCCACCCTCCCGGCGCAATTTTTCACGCTCTTCTGGTGTCAGGTGTTTTTCGAATTCCTTGCGCAGCCACTCCTCAGGAATGCTGTCACCAAACAAATCGATGGCCTCTACCCCTTCAAAATAAGCAGCAAATGCCCGGTCGAACTTGTCGAACTGGGATTCATCTTTCACCATCACAATGCGGGCTAAATAATAGAACTGTTGCAGGTCGGCATAGACCACCTGCTTTTCCAGTGCTCTTAATAAATCCAGCAGCTCGCGCAACGACGTACTGACCCCGTATTTGCGCAGTGTGAAAAAGAAGTCAACCAACATTAGCGTCGTGCCATAAAGACCAGTTTTTCAAACAGGTGAATATCCTGTTCGTTCTTCAATAACGCGCCGTAGAGCGGCGGAATACTGGCTTTGCTGTCGCTGTTTTGCAGTGCCTCGGGGGGAATATCTTCCGCCACCAGTAATTTCAGCCAGTCAATCAGCTCTGAGGTAGAAGGCTTTTTCTTCAGCCCCGGTACCTCTCGAATATTGAAAAATGACGTCAGCGCTTCTTCTAGCAGTCGCTGTTTTATATTCGGGCAATGGACCTGCACAATCTGGCGCATTTCATCGGGTGTCGGGAACTTAATGTAGTGGAAGAAACAACGGCGGAGAAACGCATCCGGCAGCTCTTTTTCGTTGTTTGAGGTGATGATCACTACCGGGCGCTGCGCCGCTTTTACGTATTGCTGAGTCTCATAAACAAAGAATTCCATCTTATCCAGCTCCAGCAACAGGTCATTTGGAAACTCGATGTCAGCCTTGTCGATTTCGTCAATTAACAGTACCGGGCGTTTATCTGCCTCAAACGCCTGCCAGAGTTTGCCTTTTACAATGTAGTTGCTGATGTCGTGCACCCGATCATCACCCAGTTGGGAGTCACGCAGGCGCGACACTGCATCATATTCATACAGGCCCTGCTGTGCCTTTGTTGTGGATTTGATGTGCCATTGAATTAAGTCCGTGCCCAGGCTGGCGGCTAATTCTTCTGCCAAACGGGTTTTCCCGGTACCCGGTTCGCCTTTAATTAATAACGGTCGCTCCAGCGTAATCGCGGCGTTAACCGCAAGCTGCAGGTCGTCACTGGCGATATAATTTTCAGTACCTTTAAAAGCCATGTTTATCCTCGAATCTGTAAACCATTAAAATAACCATAACATATAGCGAAAATCACTTTGCTTTTTTCAGCTTAATAACAATGATATAGGGGTAACCAAAAGAGCTCTTTTGTGCACCAACGACACAAGCTTTGTTCGCAAAGCACTATGTTCTAATATTGTAGAGCTCAGGACAAACAAAAAGGAACAAGCATGCAAGTTTTTGAAGATAATTCACTTTCTATCGGTAATACGCCACTGGTTAAATTAAATCGCGTCACATCGGGAAATGTTTACGCGAAGATCGAATCTCGCAACCCGAGTTTCAGCGTAAAATGCCGTATTGGTGCAAACATGATCTGGGACGCGGAAAAGCGTGGCGTCCTGACTGCCGGTAAAGAGATTGTAGAGCCTACCAGCGGAAACACAGGTATCGCTCTGGCGTTTGTTGCTGCTGCACGTGGTTACAAAATCACCCTGACAATGCCTTCAAGCATGAGCCTTGAGCGCCGTAAATTACTTAAAGCACTGGGTGCAAACCTGGTATTAACAGAAGCACCTAAAGGCATGAAAGGTGCTGTGGCAGCCGCTCAGGAAATCGTTGACGCGAACCCTGACAAGTTTGTTTTGTTACAACAATTCGAAAACCCGGCTAACCCTGAAATCCACGAGAAAACTACCGGTCCTGAGATTTGGGAAGCGACTGAAGGTAAAGTAGACGCGTTCGTAGCCGGTGTGGGTACGGGTGGTACTATTACGGGTGTTAGCCGTTACATCAAGAATACCCAGGGCAAAGCAATCACGTCTGTTGCTGTTGAGCCTACTGACTCTCCTGTTATTACTCAGGCAAAAGCCGGTGAAGAATTAACCCCTGGGCCACACAAAATTCAAGGCATCGGCGCAGGCTTCATTCCGGGCAACCTGGACCTGGATCTGGTTGACGAAGTTGAGCAGGTAACTAACGAAGAGTGTATGGAAATGGCGCACCGCCTGATGGTGGAAGAAGGCATCCTGGCCGGTATCTCTTCAGGTGCGGCTGTTGTTGCTGCCAAGCGTTTTGCTGAGCGTCCAGAGAACAAAGACAAGATCGTTGTAGTATTACTGGCCAGTGGTACTGAACGTTACCTGTCCAGCCCACTGTTTGCTGGCGCCTTCGGTGAACAGGAAGAAGTACAGTAAACCCATTGCATCACACATGCTAATTTACAACGGGGCCATTTGGCCCCGTTGTTCATTCTGGCCCAAAGTTGCCTTTCAAATCTAATCCCTGCTACTCTAATAACAACAATTACAGGTTGATATTCAATGAAAAAATTACTTCATTTGCTGTGTTTAGCCGGCTTGCTAACGTTATTGATTGGCTGTGAAAAAGAAGAACGTATCGGTCGTTACGGAATGCTCGATGAGAATACGCCCGAATACACGGCCGTTATGTTTATTCGCGGTGTTTACAGCGATGATTCGATTGACCGTGCGGTGAGTATCAGTACTGATCGCCTGGCCCGTGTTCTCAAGCGTTACCATACAAACAACAATGTTCAGCGACACCTGTTTAACCTGAAATACGATACGGTTGAGGTTACGCCACAAACAGGCCAGTCAATTGGTAGAAGCGAATATTCAGATAGCGCGGTGGTTACCTTGTTCTTTTCTGGTCAGTACAATGGCGATAAGGTGGAAGACCTGCGTACACTGGAATTGCTGAAAGTGAATGGTCGCTGGAAAGTCGACAAAGTACAGGCAGACCCGTTCCTGTAACGGGCCGCCTTTGTGCTGTCTGCACAGCTAAAAATGTTCCCATTTTCCTGATTTAAATACAAAACCACTGTTTGAAATGGGATGGGCAAAACCCTGTTTGTCGAACAGGATTTCCTGAATCGTCGCCAGGCTGACCATATCTTCACTGCCTGTAATCAGCACTACGTCTCTGGCAGGCACATATACCACGATATCCCCTTTCACCGGGAATTGTTGTTTGCTCCATATCCCGTCAAATAACAACATTGACGCCTCGTACATGCCATCAGCCACCAACATCGACAAGGAAGCAGGATCGCCTTCTAACTGCACATGTTGCAGCACGTTTTGTAAATTGGTTAATGCAGCTTCTCGCAAACTGCTTTGCTCTACGCCCAACTCGACAAGATCGCTTTGTGTCATAAAGCGGATTGACGTGGGTGTATCAAACACGTACACAACAAACAGTTCTTCGTTGAGCGGCTCGTATACCAAACTATTGTCAGCATCGGCTTCTTTCAACATCTCGCCAACCTGCTCAATATAACTAATGTCTTTAATCACGGGCATCACCTCTGCCAGCGTAAATTCAGCACTTTCGAGTTCACGGGTTTGGTCAAGACCTGATGCATAAGCCACAATGACAGAGTCGATATTGTCCGGGTCTTGCTGGTATTCAATGTACGCGTTGTCCAAAAAACTATTCATTGTGCCGCCGTCGGGATAGGCGATAGATATCGCCAGCGGCTCCTTAATTGTTACTTTTATGTCCGGATACTGCGCTTCAATGACTTTTACGTAATGTGCAGTAAACGCATCCGGGCTCAGTAAATCAGAGGCATAAGCGCACAACGATTGTAAAATAAGCAAAACCAAAACAATGTATTTCAAGAGACGTTCCTGTTAGATGTGTAATGACAAAAGACGGTTAACGGTGGCTTGGCTGCGACCGCAGTCAAACGGCGGTAGTTCGCGCACATATTGTTGAATTTCACGCAGTTGATCTGGCTGTTCATGCACCTTTAAAGCAAATAAACTGGCTGCCCTACAGCGGTAATTGTCATTAACAATCGCAGGCATAATTTCAGCAAACACGTTAAAATCATCGATTTGAAGTAACGCATCACGTACCAGATTACGCGACATGCCGTAGTCATTAGTGGTATCAAATTCAAAGACTTTGAGTCTTTCCAGCGCCTCGTCATTTTGTGTAAATAACCAGCTGAGTAAATCAACTTCACTGAGGTTGCAAGCCTGAGGATCGTTCTCGGCATCAACAATTTGCTGCAGCAGGTTATCCGCTTTATCCAACCAAAACTGAATAGGTTCACCGGTTTCAACACCGGTAAATTGCAGTAATGCCAACGAAGCAGCCGAAAATCCGCCAGCACAGCGCGCATAGGTGCCGGTATCGACCACTTCTTTGTGCCAGTAAACAGCCGACGTTTCGTCCTGCGGCATCGTGCCCGCCCCTGACTCGTAGCTGGTGGCCATAATATTCATACACCCTGGATGCGCCAATTCAGCACAACCTAACCAATACTGGTAAGCAAGTTCTTTGTCCTCCAAAATATAAGAAGCTACATGACCTGCCGTGTACAACATGCCACCCTGACCTTTTTCAAGTGTAGGGATCAAAGCATCCAGCCTGTCCAGACTGATTTGTATTGCAGACACATCGTAGGGTAAGTCCATTAATTGGGCTTGCTTAATTAGCATCTTTTCGGCGTTCAGATGCGCATCAAGCAGCATCCGATAGCCTTGGGGTCCGATAGAAAAAGTGTCCAATGCTTCATTTAATACCTGAGCATGGTTTCTTAACACAGCCGTATCAATATCACGTAACGGCGCATTTTCTCGCAGGGCTTTGTTTACATAAGTGTAGGAAGCCCGTGCTTCTTTTACAGTGACGGCATTGGCAGGCACACTAAACAGTGTCACCAACCCCATCAGGCAACTGCTGAATGCTTTCATTTACTCTCTTTTCTCCTGCGCGGATGTTCGATTGCAGCACGATCGACCAGATCCCAGTCGCGATCAGGCTGGCGGTACAAGCGTTTTTGTTTATCCGGGTAATCAACCACGTCATGAGGTAATCGCTGCCCTACAACAATACACACCAAAGGCTCATCGCCATTATTCAGCAACGTGTGCGCCTCTCCACCAGCCCGGTAGCCTATGAAATCTCCGGCATTTACCTGTGAGGAATGATTACCAATACGAGCCAGCGCCGTTCCCGATAGAATATAAAGGCACTCATCTTCATCGTGGTGAACATGGTATTCGGTAGTGTAATCACCAGGAGCGACTGAAATAAGATGAAAGCCGAAGCCAGTAAGGCCGGTAAGATCGCCTAACGACAGATTCTCGCGCTTTGCACTGTCATTAAGGAAGTGGGTTTTGTGCTCGCCGCACAGAGCCTGAATGTCCTGCTTACGCAGCAGATAGCCTTCCATGAGCATTCCGTATTCCATTAGCAATACGGTTTTATAGCACCGCAACGAACTTGGTTCAACGAGAAACCTCGTTAGCCACTGCGGTGCTAACTGACTTAATCAGCCAGGTGCAGTATCCAGTCCACCAGCTCATTTGCCTGTGTTTCGTTTAAGACCACTGAATTGGGTGGCATTGCAACACCCGAGACTTCGCCTTTCCAGTGACTTTGATAGGGACTTGAACCATTTAATACCGTAGTGACCAACGCCGCTTTAGCATCCGGATCGCGACCGTATTTCCTGGCAACATCCTGCCAGGCTGGTCCAATAGGCTTGAGACCATTTGGGCCTTTACCCGCGCCTGATATAGCATGGCAGGTCACACACCCACTTTGATGGGCCAGGTTGATCATTTTGACATCTTGCGACTCGGCTTGGCCGGCATTGGCAAACGAGCCTGTACACACCATTAAACCGACTAATCCAAATTTACCTAATCTCATAATATTTCCTTAATAAAGTGAAACTGAGATCAGGGTACGCCGGGGTAAAATTGTGCTCTATTCTCCCAAAGTACTGGTTTCATGCACGGCTGATATAGATCAATAAAAACAACGTAAAATGAAAGCTTAAACCTGTAATTCCTTAGCAGACTTACATTCAGTGCATACCCACTGCCCTTTTACACTCAAGCCCGCCCATATCGCCACAACCACAATAAATACAATCGCCATCCAATGCGTGATCATGCCATTTGACAATCCAATCCCCATTGCCGCGCCCGCCAGCACAATTAACGGCAACTCAACGAATTTATTGCTCTTTCGCTTGTGGTAATGTAACTGATATGACGTAATTTGATGGCCATCGGCACTGAGCGTACAGGTCATTTTACCCTTTAGGATGCTGTCGACTTTTAACCCTATTTGGTATGTAGTCCCTTGATAAGTAAATACATGAACAGAGTGCGTTTTGATGTTCCGCGCTTCACTCACCAACTGATCGTTAACATAGACGGCTTCCTTGCCCGTGAGTGCACTGGCTTTTAGCACTATTCGGTTTTGGTCGTGGTTGAACGCAAAGGTCATCCCCTTGCGAGTGGAGATCTCAACGTCTTCGCTTAGCTTCATCGCTTCCTCTGCGCTTAGTGTGATGGTTGTGTCTTTCGATGATAAATTTCCTGGATATTTTTGTAGCTAACCAGAATGAGCTTATCATCTTCAAGGCATACATCGTGCTTTTGAATATCTAGTGGAATGCGCGTGTCTTTGAGTTGAAGGGTAAAGCAGCGCCCATCTTCTGAGACACTGCGAATTTCATAGGGTGTGTGCGTTTCCCCGCGATGAGAATAAGTAGAATACATATCACTGCTTATTTGCAGTTCTGCCGGTTTAAATATTGTAGAAAAACGCCGGTGTTCTTCATCGGTCAGGTCTGCGTATTTCAACGCTTCCACCGTTTCCGGAATGTTGAACACCCAACGCCCTTGCAATGGATTAGCCTGAGGTAATTCGCCCGCCAACAGGCTCAGTGGGCTTACGGCAAGCAGTATCGAACCAACTATCAGCCCGAAAGGACGCTGTTTACTCATGTGATCCCTGCCCCTTCTGTCTTGCCGTTCTATGACACTACTTTAGAAATTTAATACTCAGCGGATAAACCCACACCTGACCGTCGTTAGCCTTGATGGCGGCGACAATGGCAAAAAGCAGGTTCAGCAGTGCCAGTATGCCAAGGCCTATAATGCCAATAAATATGAATACCAGAATGCCGCAGATCAAGGAATAAATAAACAGGCTAATCAGCCAGTTTATGGTCACTTTACCGTGAATATCGATGGCTTCGTGTTTGTCTTTATTGGCTGCCCACATCACAATTGGCAGAATAAGACCCAACCCCGGGATTATAATGCTTGTTAGCTGGCTCAGGTGAATAGCCATACAATAGGTATTCAGGGGCATGCCCCAATAGTCTTCTTTGGTGCTCATACAACGCTCCATGTTTGGGTTTTAATTGACGCGATCCGTTAAATAAACAGGTGAAACATCACGCGCTTTGAATGAATTTATTCAGATAGCTTTGTTATACCTAAATATTTTCACAGAGTGAAGTATTTTGCAGTGGTGTTAAAATCACTCGTCGCCGGTATTTATAATCCACGAAACCGCGACAACAGATGTTTATCCGGTATTTGGCATTGGGTAGTACCACCAAATAACCTGATGCGATTTCTGGCGAACAATTTATAAAAGACGTCGCGAAAGGTACTGGGAAGTATGGAAAATACCCGAAAAAGAGACCAAAAGCCGGTTAAATCCCGGGTAATTTCAAGTGCCGCGTCCGACCATAAGTAAACCTGGCCGTGTTTCACCAGCATAAAGGTATCTACCCCAACGGTTTCCACACTTTTCTCACGAATAATCGCCTGTGCATAGTCTGACTGCATAGGAGAAAAAATAAACCGTTCGGACTTGTCCCGTTTGATAATAAAAGACACCGCGCCGTTACAGAAATTGCACACGCCGTCGTAAATGATCAGGTATTGGTCTTCACCATTTTTTTCTGTTTCGTCCATTTTCACCATTCTAAGGAAAGAAAATCCATTTTATTGCTCTTTAAAAGCGTCAATGCCTTCATCGACGGCTAACTTTAAGAGCTGGTCTGCCTGCCTACTATTTATCGATTCGAAAGTCACCGTTTGCTTATCGAGTAGTTCATCTGTTGTGCTTTTCGCTTCCAGCAAACCGATTTCCAGTATTCGCTTTAAGCGTTTATCCAACTTAACTTTACTGAATGGGCTTTTACTTCGGTAAATTACGCGGTACATGTTAAACCTCGTTAGAGGCGTAACTAACAGCGTTGTTCTGGCTCAATGTCGAAGAGCTGCAGTTAGTATCACCATCGGTCCAACGCTTTATGTCTAACCAATAATATTGATAGGCTGAAGCGGTATTTGGATAAGTTCTCACTCTTATCGTCGAACTACGATAACCGGGATCATCACTAGTCTTTGTTGACGTTTCCTCAATAATAATGGAGAACACCGAAGACGAGTAAGCCATATCAACTAACTTAGGTCTGATATTCAGGGAAATCCAATTTGCTTGTGGATCGTGTATTCCAGAGATTGGAAACACCTCTACGCTCATGTCGCTCTTTGAAAACTGTTCACTATTAAGCCAGCACTTTTCAATCTGATCCCGATATTTCATTGCCGCCAGGTATGGCGGAAGCATCACCTCAGTCTCGTAAGGAATTTCAGTAGTAACAGCTAATGATTGGCAGCCGACCAAAAAAAGCAAAAATGAACAACATATTAACTCTCGCACAACACCAACATCCTTATTAAAAAACAGAGTTTGCATATACAAAGTGCTCTTTAGCGTAACAACAAATAGGTTTTAATGACACAAGCCACCGAATGGTGGCTTGCAATTAGACATAAAATGAAGTCCGTGAATGACGCTACTTACCTACCGCAACCCCTTCACGCCTGGGATCTGCTCCACCAAGGTAACCGGTAGGCATGACCTGAATACCGTGCAGTCCACTGTTTAAGTCTACAATTTTAACCTTGTGACCTAACGCTTCCAGCGGTGCCTGCAATGCTTCAATTGGCGTGCCTTTTTCCAAGGCGGTATAGTCGTTTCGGTTTGTGATCTTCGGCAGGTTAATAGCCTGCTGAATGTCTAATCCGTAGTCGATTACACCAATCAGGGTCTGTGCAACATAACTCACAATACGGCTGCCGCCCGGCGAGCCCAACAGCAATTCCAGATTACCGTTCTCATCGAACACCATAGTGGGGCTCATCGCACTTCTGGGACGCTTATGTGGTTCTACGCGATTAGGGACAGGGAAACGGTTTTGCGAGGGTGAGAATGAAAAGTCGGTTAACTGGTTGTTCAACAGAAAGCCGTCGACCATCAGGCCAGACCCAAACATAAACTCTACGCTGGTCGTCATCGACACCGCATTACCGGCCTTGTCTACTACCACGAAGTGGCTGGTGTTCGGTTGTTCTAACGTACTTCCGGCAATTACCTGGGTACTGAACGGCTCCCCTGCCCGGGCAAATCGCCAGGGTTTGTCTGGTGCGATAAATTCACCACGGCGTTCCAGATAGCCTTCATTGATCAACGCCGCATAGGGCAAATTGGTGAAGTCACTGTCAGCAATGAATTTCTCGCGGTCAGCATAGGCTAACGCACTGGCTTGCGTATACAAGTTTGCAAACTCAGGGCTGTCGATGGCGTAGTCAGCTAAATTAAACCGCTCCAGCAGTTTCAGGATCTGATAGACGTTGATCCCGCCAGAGCTGGGTGGTGCCATCCCGCATATTTGCTTGGCTCGGTATTCACCGCAAACAGCCTGTCGCTCGATAACTTTGTAGTTAGCCAGGTCCTCTTCGTTCAGCACTCCGGGATTAATGTTGGCCGTTTGTACTGCCTTGGCAATTTTGGTAGCCAAATCGCCCTTGTACATATAGTCGGTCCCCTGCTCTGCAATATTGCGCAGGGTTTTACCTAACAGAGGGTTCTTTTTGGTCGTACCCGCTTTTAACGGCTTACCGGCAGGGTAAAAATAGGTCGCCGTCGACGGAAACGCTTTCATGCCCTTGTGATACTGTTCGGCCATTGTGACCAGTTTCTCAAGGCGTTTGGATACTTTAAACCCCTCTTCCGAGGTAGCGATGGCGTCGGCAAACAACGCTTTCCATTCCAATTCACCGTATTTTGTGTGGGCTGTTTCCAGCGCTTTCATCACACCCGGCACACCTACTGATTTTCCCCCCACCACGGCATCAATCCACTTCATGGGCTGGCCGTGTTCCATGAACCAGTATGCATTTACGCCTGCGGGCGCCATTTCGCGACCATCAAAGGTATGCAGTGTTTTGGTTTCATTGTCCCAGTACAGCATGAACGCACCACCGCCCACACCGGATGACTGCGGCTCTACCAACGTCAGCATGGCCTGTATTGCAACGGCAGCATCAATGGCATTTCCGCCGTTTTCAATGATATTTTTTCCTGCCCAGGATGCATAAGGATTGGCCGCAACGACCATATAGTCTTTGCTGGCCAATGCTTGTTTTTCAACGTATCCCGTAGCGGCTTCAGGTTCACCCGCTTCGCGGGGCGCTTGCTGAGAAAAAGAAGGGAAACTGGCAGACAGGGCTAAACACCCTGCCAGAATATAACTACCTGTGCGACTACGACTCAAAGTGAATCTTCCTCTATTTGAATTTTTCCGGGTTAATTGGTCGCTTATGCAGGAATGCATCAAACGCTTCCTGCGCAGCGTCAGTGCCCATTGCTTCAATGAAGATATCCAGTTCGTAGTCCATGTGCTGCTGGATGTCTTCTGCCTCGTTATTTAATAATGCTTTTGTTTGTAATAGAGCGAATTTTGGTTTGGCCGCTAGCTTGTTGGCAACTTCACTAACGGTATCCCGCAAGGCGTCGGGTTCGACAATTTTTGTAACTAAACCAAAATCGCTGGCATCTTGCGCACTGAAGGGTTCGCCCAGCATCAACCATTCACTGGCGCGTCGGCGTCCTGCCATGCGAGGAATGATATAGCTGGAGGCATACTCGGGTACTAACCCTAAGTTGATGAAAGGTAATACAAATCGAGTGCCGGTTGCGCAATACACTAAGTCACAATGTAACAGCATGGTTGTGCCAATGCCAACCGCTAATCCTGAAACTTCGGCGATTACTGGCTTTTTGCAGTTGGTTAACGCTTTCATGAAACCTACTGTCTCAGCCAAATGCGGTTCTTTGCCATGATTCGCAAAACCTGAAATTTCGTTACCCGCACAAAAAATGTCACCGTTAGCGCGGATAACCACGACTTTACACGCCTCACTGGCATCGGCTTCAATGATGGCATCGCCCATGGTTTTGTACATTTCACGGGTTAACGCGTTTTTCTTTTCTGGACGGTTGATAACAATCTCGGTAACGGCCTGTTGGCTGATGATCTGAATCTCTGACATGCTAGTCTCCATTGTATTTTGTTATGCGCGGCATACCTCCGGGAGGCACGTTGTACGCGAGGGTCAGCGTACTTGCCGCAGATTAATTGGTACCAGAGTGGTTTTTCGTTATCATAGCGCTCCCCTTACCGATACAAAAATTAATTCCAATGATAGTTGCGCTACCACTTAAACCACAGTTTAGCCTTGGTCCTCTGATCTTGCTCGCTACTGTGTTCCTGTTATTTCTATCGGGCTCTGCTACTACCGAATTGTTAGCCTACGATCGCTATGCATTGGAAAGCCTGGAAACCTGGCGACTATTGTCAGGAAACCTCGTACACACCAACGGATATCACCTGTTGTTAAACAGTGCTGGGTTGTTTTTTCTATGGGCTCTGCACGGTGAACACTACAGGCCTATGTTGTTTATCAAGTTGTTTTTGTGGTGTGGCTTAGGCACCAGTCTGGGCATTTACTATTTGTCACCGTCGTTAATTTGGTATGTCGGGTTGTCAGGGGCATTGCACGGCTTATTTGTATGGGGCGCGTGCATGGATATTCGCAATAAGATTTATTCAGGCGTATTGCTCCTGCTGGGGATTGTTGCAAAGGTCGGCTGGGAACAATGGCAAGGCAGCAGCGACGAGGTTGCTGATTTGATTGGTGCCTCGGTTGCCATTGATGCCCATTTGTATGGCGCAGTGAGTGGATTAGCGTTGTTTATTCTGATGTGGGTAATGTCGGCGTTGTATGTAGCCATTAAGCCCAAACAGGCCGCCTGATTTTACACAAAGTATAAAAAAGCCAGTCCAGGAATGTATCCCTGACTGGCTTTTAGTTTTTAGAATGAATAACCCGTTACAGGTTTTCTTCAAATAACTTAAAGATTCGACGGTACTCGTCTAACCACGAGCTTGGTTGCACAAAGCCGTGGGGTTCTACCGGGTAAATCGCCGTTTCAAAGTCGGTTTTCTCCAGCTCGATCATGCGCTGCACTAAACGCACGACATCAACAAAAAACACATTGTTGTCTACCATAGGCGCGTTAATGAGCAATGTTTTTTCCAAGCCTTCTGCAAAATAGATTGGCGAGCTGTTGCGATAGGCAATTGGGTCGACATCCGGTGTATTCAGGATATTTGACGTATACGCCGTGTTGTAATGTGCCCAGTCAGAAACAGGACGAAGTGCGGCGCCGGCCTGGAACAAATCCGGTGCATTAAACATCGACATAAAGGTCAGGAACCCACCATAAGATCCACCGTAGGTACCAATACGCTGACGATCAACATTGGCGTTCTCAACCAGCCAGTTTACGCCATCGCGTAAGTCTTCGACCTCCGGCGTCCCCATTTGGCGATATATAGCAGTTCGCCAGTCTCTGCCGTATCCGGCTGAGGCGCGGTAATCCATATCCAGCACCACATAGCCCTTTTGTACCAACAGGCTGTGGAACATGAATTCCCGGAAATAACCCGACCATCCCAGATGTGAATTCTGTAAATAGCCCGCGCCATGGTTAAACACAACCGCGCGTTTCGCTTTACCTTGCTCGTAACCTTCAGGCAAATACACGCGTGCGTAAATTGGCTTGTCGGTGTGTGAAGAAGGAATAGCGACGATTTGCGGCGCAGTCCACGGCAACGCTTTGAAAGCCTCACTCACGGTATTCGTCAGTTGAACTGGTGAAGAGCCCGAAGTAAGTGTTTGTAAAAACAACTCTGGAGGCTGCGTGACTTTAGAATGGGTCAGCAGCAGCGCGTCTTCGCCAGGACTTAATACGTAATCCGTCATACCATTCAATTCGGTCAGAGTTTCATGCTCACCGGTTTCAACATTGACGCGGTAAATTTCGTATATACCCGGGTGTTTTTTATTGGCTTTAAAGTACACGTACTGATCGTCATTAGTCAGGGTGACTTCATCGACAACGTATTCACCGGCTGTCAGGGCACGAGGTGCCTGGCCTGGCGTTTGGACATAGAGGTGGCTGTAACCGGTATGTTCCGACTGATAAAACAGCGTATGTGAATTGTGTAACCAGCCAAACTGGTTGTAGCGATAATTTACCCAGGCATCGTCGTGAAGACGATGTTCTGTGTTGAATTGCTTGCTGTCAAAATCAACAGTTACAATCCAGCGGTCTTTGTTGTCCCACGCTTCCAGCATAAGCGCAACCGCAGTGCCATCCTGATGCCAACGTACAGAAGGTTCACTCCAATACCAGCTGTTCAGTAAACCTATGGCCCGGGGCAAGCGGTTTACCGTGTACGTTTCACCACGTGCAGCTGCATTTTCTGCTTTCACGGCGGCCAGTACGTCATCGTTGTAGCCTGGCAGGTTAACGTACGACAATTTGTGTTGCGAGTGTGCATTCAAGTCAACCAGCCACACTGTTTCTTCGACCGGCTTTGCATCGGCAACGCGCTGTCGCACGTCAATTGCTGCAATTCGGCCATCTTCCTGTATGTAGTGCGGCATGATGTCGGTTTTATCCCGATAGCTGCCTTGTTTGGTTGTTACCACAATAGCGTGCTGACCATTAGGCGATAAGGTTGCAGCCACCAGGCGCTCACCCGACGGGAAATAAAATGGCTCTGGAGCCACCGCGGGGCTTGCGGTGCGCATGGCAGCTTCATGTTCGAACCTGTCTTCGCGATTCTTGCGCTGTACCTGTATGTACTGGATCAGCGTTTGTTGTTCTGCTGCAATAAAGTCTTTAGGTGGCTTATTAGCAGTGGGCGCATCAGCAAATTTCCAGCTCATCAGCAAGGATTGCTGTCCGGTGCGCAAATCAAAAGCAATAAAGCTATAACCCGTTCTGGCCATTAACCTGTTGTCAGTCATAAAGGTCAGATCGCGAAGAGGTTGGCCTCCTCGAGTGAGCTGCACAACCGCACCGTCTGGCATTTTTACAAATACGCTATCTTCAAAGCGCCAGGCCGTATATTGCTCATCGTGACTGGTGACCTTCTCGTCATAACGGTATTGATGCGCCTGGCTTAGCTCGATTTTCTCACCGTTGCCGGTTTTTCCGGCTTCAATCAGGAAATAATCATCAACGACGCTGCCCTCTCGCTTGCGGGCATACACAATATCACCATCCAATGACCACGAAGGCCTTGATGGTTGCCTGCCGAGCCAATCGGGATCGGCCATAATTTGTTTCAGTGTTAACTCGCTGTTGCTTTTGGATGTAGCGACATCAGGGACAACGACGCTAGCTGGCTGTGGCAACGCGGCCGTTGTTTGCGGCGCAATAGGAGTACTGGATTCTGTGGTGTTCGCACAGGCGAACAAAAGCAGGCTTAAACTACCTGCAATTAAACTTCTGGTCAGGTGATTTGGCATATTCTTATTTACTTATTAATTACAACCCCGTCATTATAGCCATGATAAACCCGTGCTTGTGTATATTTATCCTTAAACTTATCCGCTTTGCCGTGAGAACACCGCTTCAATAGATCGAATACAGTGCCTTAATAAGCACCGTATTTTGTGGGTCACTGTGATCCAAGCCGATAGTTTTCACTGTATTGCTCAACAAACACCAATCATAAAGGATGACAAAATGAAAAAATTAATGGGCGCCCTGCTGTTAAGTGCTGTGGCTTTTACCAGTCAGGCGAACTCTTGCCCTGACGTACTGAAATTCATGAAGCGCAAACTGAACTCGCAGGAAACCGTAAATATGTGCAGTGAATTTCAAGGTAAAACACTGCTTATCGTGAACACAGCAAGTTACTGTGGCTACACGCCGCAATTCGAAGGTCTCGAAGCCATGTATGCTGAATTAAAAGACCAGGACTTTGTCGTGTTAGGTTTTCCGTCGCATGACTTTAATCAGGAAGCCAAAGATGAGGGAAAAACAGCGGAATTGTGTGAGTTAACCTACGGCGTTAAATTCCCTATGTTTGAACCTACCCACGTGAAAGGCGATGACGCAGACCCTTTATTCCGTATGCTGGCTAAGGCTACCGGAGAAGCGCCAAGCTGGAACTTCAACAAGTACCTTGTCGACAAGAACGGGAACATTGTGAAGCATTATAAAAGCTCGGTAAAACCGTCAGACAAGTCGCTGCGTGGCGATGTTGCCAAAGCACTGGCAATGTAATGTTACTGTGATAAATCGGCCTACCCGGGTCGATTTATTGTCAGGCAAAAAAAAGCCCCGTAAATTACGGGGCTAAAGCACACTCAACTTGGAACACACTTTAGCAACAATAGTTCAGATAACTCATCCTTGCTATTTTTGCTAACTGCATAGGTTTTGTCTGATTAATTAGACAAAAGTTCAATAAATTTTTCATTTGCTGCAGAAAAAGCTTTCTCAGCCGCTTCTTCACCCATGTTCAGGCCTTCTGCATACACGAAATTTACGCTGGTGATCCCCATCAAACCAAAAATGTGACGGATGTACGGCGTCTGCGTATCGTAATCTGTTCCCGCATAGACGCCACCGCGAGCGGCGAGCACCGTTACAGGTTTGTCTGCAATCAAACCAACCGGACCTGTTTCCGTGTATTTGAATGACTTTCCAGCGCGAGCCAGTCTATCAATCCAGGCTTTGAAAGTAGATGGCACGCCCAGATTGTACATTGGCAAGCCAATAACCACTTCATCCGCTTCTTCTAAACGAGACAGCAATGCGTCTGAGATAGCTGCCAGTTCTGCTTGTGCTTGCGTACGCTCTTCTGGCGAGGTCATCCACGCCGCCATTTCTTGTTGGGTCAGATGTGGAAGCTGCGCTTCGTTGAGATCAAGTAAGTCTAACTTCACGTCTTTGCCGGCAAGCTTGTCCAAATAATTGGCTACCAACTTAGATGAATTTCCTGCTTCACTATTTAAACTGCTGTTTACTACTAGAATATTTTTCATGTCTGCCACTCCTATCAGTTGATGTATTCATTAAATCAGCTGTTAAGTAAGGCATCCATGGCTAAAAATCACGTGTACCGTTCGATTAAATAGAATGAAATTTACAAAGGCGAAATACGACGTAATAAAGAAAAAGCCTCTGTGCAGCTGCAACAGAGGCTTATGAATGTAGTGGCAATTGACGTGGGTGTTACAACGAGAAGCTATTCAGGGCTTGCTCAAAATCTGTAACCAGATCGTCAGTGTCTTCGATGCCCACAGACAAACGGATCATGGTTTCCGTGATCCCCATACGCGCTCGTTCTCGTTGCCCATTTTCAAAGAAAATTGTTGGCGCAACAGGCAAGGCCAACGTGCGGGTATCACCCAGGTGCGTGGCAGAAATTACCAGCTCCAGCTTGTCCAAAAATTCACATGGCTCAATGCCGGGCACCAAATCAAAGCTCAAAATAGATCCATAATTAGCCAGTTGCTCACGCGCAATGAAATGCTGTGGGTGATTAGCTAATCCAGGATAGTACACCGTTTGAATATTTGGGTGCGATTCAAGATAGGTCGCCAGTTTCAGCGCATTCTCGTTACTACGGGCGGTACGCAAAGACAGTGTTTCCATGCCTACAGAAATCAAGTGTGCGGACTGAGAAGCCAGTGTCGCCCCAATATCACGCAACCCTTTCTTCTTGATTTGCGTAATGCCCCACATGGCTTTGTCAGCAACTTGATATTTCGGGCTGATGTTAGGAAAGGTAGTCCAATCGAACAAGCCTGTATCCACCACCGCGCCACCTAACACGTGCCCATGCCCTGCCAGATACTTGGTTAACGAGCACAGAATGAGGGATGCTTTCATCGCTTTTGCGTCAAACGCCGGAGGCGGTGTCATAGTATTGTCTACCATGAATAGCAGGTTATTTTCTTCACACCACTGTCCAATCGCGCGGGCATCAGATACTTGTGTCACCGGGTTAGCAATCGTTTCAGAAAACACGGCGCGCGTATTCGGTTGTTTCGCTGCAATCACATCATGAATAGAGGTCACGTCTACAAAGGTAAGTTCCACTCCGAAATCCTGCAACGTGTCCATAAAGCTGCGAGTGTTGCCAAACAAGTACTGGCTCACAATAATGTGGTCACCCGCTTTGAACAGCGACAAAAACGTGCTGGTGATTGCAGCCATACCCGTTGCGAAGCAAACGCTGGTCAGTCCGCCTTCCAAATCCGCAACCATATTTTGCAGTGCAACAACAGAGCCAGACGAAGAACGCGAATATACGTGCCCTACTTTTTTACCCTGAAACACATCCACTAAATCTTGTGATTGTTTAAATTCAAAAAGAACTGAATTTGTAGTACTGCTATGCACTGCACCGTCTGTAGGCTGATTCAAAAGGCGATCAGCATGAATCTGACGGGTGGTTACTCCCAGTTTTGTCACGCGTTGGGCTCCGTTACTGTTTGCTGTGGATACTTGGCATCAATGGTGCGATAAAACGAGTAAATTGCGTCCATTGATGATGCTAAGTCGTCGGATACGGTAAGAACCGGACCAAACACCAACGCTTTGCGTCGATAGTCCAATCCTACACATTGAATGGGGATTCTAGCGGTTTGCGCAATGTAAAGAAAGCCGCTTTTCCAGGGGAATACCGCTTTTCTTGTTCCTTCAGGTGCCAGCGCCAACACAAGCTCATCGGCATTATTAATCTGTTTCGCTATGCTTTGCACTACACCATGCGCTTGGCTGCGCTCTACAGGTATGCCGCCTATCTTGCGCATAAAATAGCCCAGCGGCGGCGTAAAAATGGTGTGTTTCCCAAAAAATGACAGCCGTATACCCAGTGCAAACATCACTGCCACACCAATGATGAAGTCCCAGTTAGACGTATGAGGCGCCACAGCTATAACCATTTTAGGCTGGTTTGCCATTTGCCCATCAATTTGCCACCCGCGTTTGTCCAGCCACCAGCGACATAAACGACCAAACCATCCCGGTTTTCTGTGGGGCACTTTATCAGGCAATGAATAACACGCAAAAGACTGCTTATCGTGCATAGTTAACCTTTATAATTATGATTATTTAGCCCCAATCCTAGCATAATTGTTAAAGTTCGGCGCATTCTCGCTACAGATACCAGGGCGATTTCGTTACACTTGTAGCCTGAACTTACCTTATGGCAACGTTTGCCGGGTTGTAGCATGTGTATTATTTTTGCTGCGGTACAACAGCATCCTGATTATCCGCTTATTATTGCGGCAAACCGCGACGAGTTTTATGCTCGTCCGACTGCCCCTTCCTCATTCTGGCATACCCACCCGGATATGCTGGCAGGCAAGGATTTATCTGGCGGAGGCACCAGGATGGGCGTTACGCGTAACGGCCACATTGCGGCACTCACCAACATTCGCAACCCAGGTGCTCACAGTGACAGCAAGAAAACACGGGGTGAACTGGTCGTTGACTATCTGACTGACCAACCCTTAACCGGCCGGCATCTGGAAACCCTGAAGACTAATGCAGACCAATACAACGGATTCAATTTTCTATTTGGCCACTACCGGCACCTTGCTGTGTTCAACAGCGAAACCGGACAGCACGCCTTTTTAGGACCGGGTGTGCACGGATTATCGAATGCGTCACTGAATACGCCCTGGCCAAAAGCGCTGAGGGGAACCGAAGCCCTGCAACTATACATACAGGACACACGCATACTGGATGTTGATCGATTGTTTACGTTGCTTCGCGATCCAACTCAGGCACAGGACAATCAATTACCTGACACCAGCGTCTCATTTGAATGGGAAAAAGCCTTGTCTTCCATCTTCATACGTACCCCTGAATACGGTACGCGGAGCTCTACGGTGTTACTCGTGGATAAGGCACAAAACGTAAATTGGTATGAATGTCACTATTCTGCCGAGGGAATACCAGGCCAAATGCAACACTTTAGTTGGAAATCAGCCTAATTTTAGGATGATTTTCTATTCGTATTTGATCTCGATAGTGGCATAATGCGCAACCTGTGCTAACACGCCCGTTTAGCATACAATGCCTATATCGCATCGGCGCAATTGCGCTGCAATTTTTATTGTTATCAGCAGGCCCGTTTTCAGCCCGTGATAACCTTGACTAATGAAATCGTGAGGACATATCGTGTTTGAAGTGCTACCCCAACTTGCCCCGGATCCTATCCTTGGTTTATCTGCTGCGTACAAGCAGGACAGCAACCCTAGTAAGATTGATTTAGGTGTAGGTGTTTATAAGGACGAACATGGCAATACCCCTATTCTGTCAGCGGTAGCAAAAGCGCAGCAAGTACTGCTGGAGCGTGAAACTTCTAAAACCTACATTACTCCACAAGGTGTCCAGGGTTTTATCGACGGTATGCTGCAGCTAATTCTAGGTGCCCAGAGCCCTGTTCTGCTGGCTGACCGTGTTGCCGCTGTACAAGCACCCGGTGGCTGTGGCTCTCTGCGTATTCTTTCTGAATTACTGACGCGTGTGAATGCAGACACCAAAGTATGGGTAAGCGACCCAACCTGGGCCAACCACATTCCATTGATTGGTAATGCGGGCCTGACTATTGAAACTTACCCCTACTTCGACAAAGCATCTGCGTCAATTCGTTTTGATGCCATGATGGAATGCTTGCGCCAGGTTAAGAAAGGCGATGTAGTATTGCTTCACGGCTGCTGCCATAACCCAACGGGTGCAGATTTGACCAAAGCTCAATGGCAGGAAGTAATGAATGTCGCTAAAGAGCGTGAATTCCTACCGTTCGTGGATATTGCTTATCAAGGCTTTGGCGATAGCCTGGAAGACGACGCTTATGGCGTGCGTTTGCTGTGTGAAAACTTACCTGAAGTGATCATCGCAGCGTCTTGCAGCAAGAATTTCGGTTTATACCGCGAACGTGTTGGTCTGGCTGCAATTGTGTGTGCTGACAGCAATACCCGTAAAATTGCCCAAGGCCAAATCCAGAGCGTTGCACGTGGTATTTACTCCATGCCGCCAAGCTACGGCGGCGCATTGGTCGACATTATCCTGTCTGACGACGCGCTGAAACAAGAGTGGGTAAATGAAGTTGATGAAATGCGTGTGCGTATGCGTACATTGCGTGAACTGTTAGTCAACAAGTTAGCTGAGTACGGCGCCCAGAAAGACTTCAGTTTTGTTAACGACCAAAAAGGGATGTTCTCATTCCTGTGTATCACCCCTGAGCAAGTACAAAAGATGCGTAACGAGCATAGTGTTTATTTTGTAGACTCAAGCCGTGTTAACGTCGCTGGTATCAGCCTGGCTAACGTAGACACTTTGGCAAAAGCGATGGTAAAAGTAATAAACGCCTAACATCGCTCAAACAAGCGCGCTGAACTTAGTGCGCTTGTTATTTCTACCTCAGGCAAGTCATACTCAACGCTAAACGGATTTTAGCTGTCATTATTTGATTCAAAGGTACATGGATGAAAATTACCTGCTTTCCAAGATGTCTTTTTTTAGCTGCATTATTTCTGCTTTCGGCCTGCAGCACGCTTGGCAATATCGAATTACCTACTACACCCGTTATTTCACTTAACGGTTCCACTGTGATTTTCAATGGCCCAACCTCGGCAAAAAACGCACGGGCGTTTGTGGAGTTTATAAAAGAAAACGACTTTATTACCCGACTACAGATAACCAGTAACGGTGGAGATGTATTCGGTGGCATGGACATTGGGAATATCGTTCACCAGCACAAGTTGGATGTTGAAGTACATGATTATTGCTTTTCTTCTTGCGCCAATTACATCGCGACAGCCGCTAATACTGTCATTGTAAAAAAAAATGGGCTGATTGGTTGGCATGGCAGCGCTCTCCAGCCTGTTTTCAGCTCGCTCGAAGTGCCCGTCTACGCAAAATTTATTTTGACGCTATCTGGTAAAGATTGGCAACGAGAGCATCAACAGTATCTGAATAAATGGTATCAGCGAGAGGTTGAGTTCTTTCGTAACATTGGCGTGGATCACATGATCACAGCCATTGGCCTAATGCCTGGATTTATAGAACGCCGCGATGCAGAGTTATTCAGTTACGACGTACAAACACTGAAATCACTAGGCCTTCGAATTGAATTCGAGGATCGTCAATTAGAGGCACAGGCTGGCGGTGAGCGGTTCGTTCAAATCTTCCATATTGAACAAGACACATTAGCAACCCTTCGCAGCAACTTTAACAATGCCTTACGGGAAGCCAACGCGTTTGCGGATTAAATTTTATCTGTAAGGCAACTATACAAAAATTGCTTAAAAATAGGACCAATCAAATCCAGTGAGTCATTCAGGCGATGATCACCGGGCACCAAATGTAAGCTGGCACTCTGCGCTTTTGCAAAACGCAGTACATTTTCCACAGGAATAATTTCATCCTGCCAACCATGAACGCAGGATACCGCACAGTTTACCGGGTAATCCTGTTGGTAATAATTTGGCATGTAAACCGCAGGCGCCAATAGGAAAACGCCTTTCACATCGTACTCCATTGCTGCTACCAGCGAAACATAGCCACCCATACTGGATCCGACCAGAATAATTTCTGGTTCGTCAGCCGGTAACGTCTCTTTTAACAATGCGACGCGTTCTTCCGGATCTTGCGTGGCCGAATAATCAATACTTTCGACCTGGCATCCCATTTCCTCGGCAATGTCAGCTAAAAATCGAATTTTGGTGCCCCACGGGCCACTTTCTTTGCCGTGCGAAAAATAGACTTTCACGAATGTTCCTCCTAATGGAACACCGATTATCGCCAATCAAATTTAAATAACAATGACATTTATCTTACGATAACCCTAAATAGGCGAATTAATAAAATAACGCAATATTTAACAGAGGGTTATGCAGCTACACTTGTCGTAGTTAAATAGGCTCGCTGAACCATTGCCTGTAATTTCTTACTGGCTTTAACGTACTTCGCGTCGCGCTGATAAAACACCTGCTCAATGATTTTACCTTGCGAATTTATCAGGAAGCTTGCCAACCTGGCTTTGCGATGAGGCAAATAAAAATGATGGAGTATCACGTTTTGTGTTGCCGGCAGGTTGGTGATCAACTGATAAAAACAAAAAGGCAGTTTGTAATGAGCGGCTCGCGGATCATTGCCGCTCCAATTCATTACTTGCTGGAACGTGTCTTGTGACTCAGCCGTTTTAATGCCGTGACGCAGTATAAGTTCATCAATAGTTTTTAATCCGGTATTCATATCACACCTCTTACTTGTCTGGATATACAGTACTGTATATCCAGACAGCAATCAAGCATAAATGTGCAACAAATGACCAATTAGATTCAAAATAAACCGAATACTTTTAAATGGCATAAAAAAACACCGTGCTAACGAACCAGGTCAACACGGTGTTTTTAGCCCAATGGCTTACTTTGCGATAATCTCGTCGTTACCTGTTGATGAGCCTACCTGCGCACGTGCAGGCTTTCTGAACAATTGACGGAAGTCATCTAGAATAACGTACAGCGCAGGTACCAGCAGCAAGGTGATAACCGTCGCAAACAAAATACCGAACGCCAGTGAAATTGCCATAGGTATCACTACCTGAGCCTGCAAACTTCTCTCGAACATAATGGGTACTAAGCCCATGAAGGTTGTCAGCGAGGTAAGAATAATGGCGCGGAAGCGCTGGGTTCCGGCGTTAATAGCCGCATCGATGAGACGGTGTCCTTCTGCTCTTGCCCGGTTTACAAAGTCAACCATTATCAGGCTGTCGTTTACCACTACACCAGACAGCGCAATAATGCCGCAAATCGACAATACGCTAACAGCATGGCCCAACAACAAGTGCCCTACAATGGCCCCAAATATACCGAATGGAATAACTGACATGATAATAATTGGTTGGCTGTAAGAGCGAAGCGGCACTGCAAGTAACGCGTAGATGGCAAACAGTGCAAACAATAAGCCTTTACCCAGTGAGCCCATGGCTTCCATTTGCTCGCGCGAGTTACCCTGAAGTTTAAAGTCTACCCGCGGATAGCGCTTCAGAATATCCGGAATAACCTCACCAATCATTTCCATTGTGACTTTATTAGGCTCTACTAAATCGGCATTGACCGCAGCAGACACGGTAACTGAGCGTTTTCCGTCTACCCTAATAATGGAGTCGTAGCCTTTGCCCATCTTGATTTCTGCAACCTGGTCGAACGGCACATCCTGCCCATTAGGCGCTCGCACCCGCATCGTTTCCAGGTGGCCAACAGAGTTACGCGCATCCTGCGGATAACGGACCATGACTTTGATTTCTTCATCGTCGCGCTGTATGCGCTGCACTTCTGCGCCATAGAAGCCATAACGTACTTGTTGACCTAACTGCTGTAGTGTAATCCCTAACGCTTCTGCCTGTGGCTTAAGTTGAAGCTGAATTTCATCCGAGCCACCTGCGAATGTATCATTGATATCAGAGACACCATTGTATTCAGCTAGTGCGGCCTTGACGTCCTGACTGATTTTCTCCAGATCTTCAATGTGTGCTGAGCTAAATTCAAAACTCAGATCTGAGCCGCCGCCTGGCCCACCGGGTGAAGCAAAACTCAGGGTTTTCACCCCTGCCAACTCAGGCATTTGCTCACGCCAGCGCTCTTGAATTTCCGTGTCTGTCATGTCCCGGGCTTCACCTTTGGTAAGCTCGACAAAGACTTGACCACCCAATGAACCGCTATCGAATGCGACAGCATGCTTTACTACGCCCTGCCCGGTCTCCTGAATTACCTGTGCGTCCATTCGGTACATTGCGTCGAGCATGGTATCCATGATCTTGTCTCGCTGCGACAAAGAAGACCCTGGCTCAAGCTCGACACTGGCCTGAACAAAATCACTGGGTATGGTAGGAAAGAATACAAATCGCACCAAGTCCCCTTTAAACATGCCATAAGTCAGGATCAGCATGCTCACAAACGTCGCCAGTGTGACATAACGGAACTTCACTGCTTTTTGCAGAAACGGGGCATAGGTATTTTTAATAAAGGTTTTAATACCTTCACTAAAGAAATCCCGGAATCGCTGAAATGCGTTAGCTTTTGCCGGGTCATAGGGCTTCATTTTCATGTGAGCCAGGTGAGCAGGCAGGATCAGCTTCGACTCAATCAAAGAAAAGACCAGACAAACAATGACAACCAACCCGATGGTTTTCCAGATAACGCCGAACGGCCCGGACACCATTAACATTGGAGAGAAAGCGGCGATCGTAGTCAGTACCCCAAAGGTTGCAGGCATCGCGACCTTTTTGACACCCGCAATGACGTTGTCAGTGCTGTGTCCCTTAGCGTCTATTTCGGAATAGGCGGACTCCCCCATAATAATGGCATCATCCACCACGATCCCCAGTACCAGTATGAAGGCGAACAAGCTCAACATGTTGATGGATACCCCCATCATGTCCATAGGTAATACCATCAGCGTGCCCAGGAAACAGACCGGTAAGCCCACCATAACCCAGAATGCCAGCTTGATTTTTAAAAACAGAGACAGCACCAAAAATACCAACACACCACCCCAGAACATGTTTTCCAGCATCATGTTCAGGCGATCTGCCAGATAAAACGAGGAATCACCCCATGAGTCAGCCTGTATATTCGCGGGGAAATCCTTTTTATGGGTATCGAGGTACTGGTTAACTTCTTTGGAAATCTCCAGTGCGTTTTGATCACCTACCGCGCGAACCCGAATATTTACCGCCGGTTTGTTGTCGAACATCGCATATTGCTGGTCCTCAACAAAGCCATCATCAATTGTAGCTATATCCCCGACCGTGAGTCGGCTGCCATCATCCCGGGTTAGCAATACCACTTGCGCGAATTCATAGCCGGTATACGCCTGGCCTTTGGTTCTCAGCAGAATATTGCCATTGTCAGACTTAATGGCACCGCCGGGTAAATCTACGGAAGACTGGCGCACCGCATTTACCACTTCCGAAAACGTCAGGTTGTATTTTTGGAGCGTGTATTCAGACAATTCAATGGAGATTTCGTAGTCGCGATCGCCCACCACCTGCACATTGGAAATACCCGGCAGATTAGCCACATCATCACGCAGATTCTTGGCAAACTCTTTCAGTTCTCGCTCACTGGCATCACCGTATACGGCAATCCACATTACATCCTGCAAAAACTTAGTGCGATAAACGATGGGCTTTTCGGTATTGCCAGGGAAACTGGGGATTGCATCGACCTGTGCTTTTACTTCATCTAGCACCAGTTGCACATCGTAATCTTCTTCAACTTCGATAGTGACTGAACCCATGCCTTCAACCGCAGTCGATGTCATCTTCTTGATACCATCGAGGTCTTTGATGGCATCTTCGATTTTAAGCAGTACGCCTTCTTCGACTTCCTGAGGCGCAGCCCCAAGATAAGGCACTCGAACTGAGATGATATTCACTTCGAAATTTGGAAACACCTGCTTTTGAATCGACATCGCCCCAAAAATGCCGCCAATCAGTAGAATCCACATGAGTAAGTTTGCCGCAACATTGTTACGCGCGAACCAGGCTATCATGCCTGTATGCGTATTATAGGATTGCATAGGTTACTCCCCTGTACTCAACGCAGCAGGCTCATCGGCCACATCATCTTTGGCAGGATCTTCTCCCGCAATTCGCAACGGCATGCCGTCAAACGGATTAGGGACGGCGCTGCGAATAACTTTATCACCACTTTGCAGGCCTTCTGATATATAAACACTCTGCGGATTAGAGCGGGCAACTTTTACGTTGCGAATAGACAAGGTGTTGTCTTCACTCACAACCAGCACAGACCCGTCCAAGCGCAACAGACTTCTTGGGATCACTATCAGTGTTTGTGCTTGTGTACCACTTACCGTTGCTTGCACAAATTGGCCAAATCGCAGCGGGACAGGGTGCAAATCTGTGTTGTCACGGCCATACGGGTCGTTCACCTCAACTACTGCGTAGATCAAACGGTTTGTAGTATCGAGTACGCCTTCACTGCGAACCAATCGCCCTTGCCATTGGTGGAACTTACCGCCAACAACGGCAGAAAGTGACACAGGATTCTGTTCTTTCACGCCAGCTGAGAGATCGATAAATGCCAGGTCGGCATCGGTTAGTGGCAAGCGCACTTCCGCAACACTGGTGCCATACAATTCACCCACTTGTGCGCCAGTCGCAATAAACTGCCCCAAATCAACATTACGCTTTATAACAATGCCATCATAGGGTGCAACAATTTGCGTTCTGGCCAGATTGCGCTGCGCGCGGGCCAACTTAGCTTTTGCGGCTTTTACATTGGCCTGCTCCTTCGCCAACTGCGGTTTGCGAAGCCCAAGTTCAGGTGGTACTACGCTGCGAACAGAACGCCATTCTTCAGCAGCTACCTTACCACGCGCGATTTCTTCTTCCAGGGCGGCTTCTGCCTGAGCCAACTCCGCTTCAGCCAAACGAAGGTCCGTCTCGTAATCGTCTCGTTCAAGGGTTAACAGTACATCACCTTTGCGGAACATCCCCCCCACCACAAAGTTATCTGACAAGCTCACTACTCGTCCGCTAACCTGTGCTGCGACCATGGTTTTATGTTTAGGCAGGACGTTGCCCTGAGAGCTGACGGTAAATTCAACGTGTTCACTGTAAACAGGTTCTGCGTCAACTAAAAAGGCTTTTTCTTCAACCACTTTCTTTTCTGGCGGCTTTTTACCCAGAATCATGACGGCTGTCAGAACAATTGCAACCAGCAGTATTAACAACGGAATACCCGCTTTTGCGATAGAAGATTTCATGTATGTGTCACCCGATTGGCCCAAAAGCACGATGCTTTTTTCGTCTAATTATTGTATTTGCACTTTGTAATGCCCGTTGTGAAGTGAAAAAAATTTTCACATGGCACTCCTTATACTGAAGTGTAAAATGACTGGATGACAAACGCTTCAATAACTTTGTTAAAAATTGTAACCGCTGTAACAATCAACTTTTCCAAACGTTTGGCAGCGACAACCTTCCACAAATACAGCCACCAAACTTAATCGATTAAGCCTTTTTGAATAAAAACTTTCACTTACTGTATGTTTTTTGCGCCATCACTCTTGAATTGCTAGTTTTTTGAGCGTAACTTGTAAGTTAATTACACGATGTAATGCTTAGGAGAAAACAATGAGCCTGAAGAAGCAATATTTAAAATCAAAACCGGTATGTAAAGTGACCTTTAAGCTCACTGCTGAAGAAGCAAAGAACGCCGCAACGGCCAAATTGGTCGGCGACTTTAACGAATGGGATCTTTCTGCTGAACCAATGAAGAAACTCAAGAACGGGGATTTCACTCAAACCGTGAACTTACCCGCTGATGCTGAATATCAGTTCCGGTATTTATTGGATGAAGACGTATGGGAAAATGACTGGGCTGCCGATGCTTATGTCGCGTCTCCGGTCAGCCTCGAAGAAAACTCTCTCGTTCGTGTTTAACCGGCAACAAAAAGGGCTTCGAACAAGAAGCCCTTTTTCGTTATGGTATTTCGCACCTGATTACAGGCCTGCTTCCAATTCCGGCAGCGCTTCGAACAAATCAGCGACTAAGCCGTAGTCAGCTACCTGGAAGATAGGTGCCTCAGGGTCTTTGTTTATAGCCACGATGACTTTCGAGTCTTTCATACCTGCCAGATGTTGAATAGCACCAGAAATACCTACGGCAATATACAGCTGCGGCGCAACAATCTTACCAGTTTGCCCTACTTGCATATCATTAGGCACAAAGCCGGCATCAACCGCAGCACGTGAAGCACCTACAGCAGCGCCCAGTTTATCGGCAATGGCTTCCAGCATAGCGAAATGCTCACCATCCTGCATGCCTCGCCCGCCTGAAATGATAATATTTGCAGCCGTTAACTCAGGTCGATCAGACTTGGTGACTTCTTCGCTCACAAATTCGCTAAGGTTATTAGCGAATACACTGTCAACAGCACTTAATGGCGCATTATTTCCGGTAGCTGCAGCGTCGAAAGCTGACGCTCTGACAGTAATAACCTTAATTGAATCGCTGCTTTGTACGGTAGCGATCGCGTTACCGGCATAAATAGGACGAACAAAGGTATCCGCACCTTCTACCGCAATGACGTCAGACAGTTGAACTACGTCGAGTAACGCAGCAACGCGTGGCATGAAGTTTTTACCTGTTGTGGTTGCCGCCGCAACAACATGGCTATAGTCGCCAGCCATGCTGTGGACCAATTCGGCAATGTTCTCGGCTAACTGATGTTCATAAACGGCGTTATCAGCAACCAGTACTTGCGTCACGCCTTCAATTTGACTGGCCTCAGTTGCAACGTCGGCGCAATTTGAACCTGCTACTAATACATGTATGTCGTCGCCCATTTTGGTAGCCGCATTGACCAGCTTATGAGTCTCAGCTTTTAGCTGGTGGTTATTGTGTTCTGCATAAACTAATACGGTCATTAGATCACCTTCGCTTCGTCACGTAGTTTAGTTAACAATTCCTGCACAGAGTCGACTTTGATGCCGGCTTCCCGTGTAGGCGGAGGCGTGACTTTCAGGGTAGTCACACGAGGTGTTAGCGCGACGCCAAGCTCTTCTGCGGTTTTGACATCCAGCGGTTTACGCTTTGCTTTCATAATATCTGGTAACTTTGCATAGCGAGGTTCATTCAGGCGCAAATCAGTAGACACCACTGCTGGTAATGTCAGTTTCAATGTTTGCAAACCGCCATCAACTTCTCTTGTCACCAATACATGGTCGCCTTCAACCACGACTTCTGATGCAAATGTGCCTTGTGGCATACCGGCTAACGCTGCCAGCATTTGTCCGGTTTGGTTGTTGTCTGTATCAATAGCTTGCTTACCGATAATAACCAGACCAGGTTGCTCCTGCTCAACCAATTTAGCCAGCAGCTTGGCAACTTGCAGTGACTCAGGAAATGCATCACATTCAACATGAATACCGCGATCCACACCTAGCGCCATGGCGTTGCGCAGCTGTTCCTGACACGCTTTAGGACCGACCGTGACGGCAACAATCTCTGTTGCAACACCTTTCTCTTTCAACCTGACGGCCTCTTCCACTGCGATTTCACAAAATGGATTCATCGACATTTTGGCGTTTGTCAGATCAACGTCAGATTGATCTGATTTCACTCTTACCTTTACGTTGTAGTCGATTACCCGTTTTACCGGTACGAGTATTTTCATAATTTCCTCTGATTTGAATCAATTGCCGATTGTTGAAAAAACACTATCGTTATTACCTATACTGACATCATGGCATAGCCGTTTTGTTTTGCTTTGATGACAATCAAAGCATAGTGTCAAACAAGGATTACAACAGTTTAATAACATTTCTATCATAAAATTTACTTCCAGTTGACGTAAACGTCAACCTGGTTTAGTTTGACGCGAAATATTCAACAGGTGACGGGTGGCAAAAGTTCTTGCCATTAACGCCTCACAACGCCTTAACGACGAGGAGCGACGCTGTGGAAAGAGAATCGATGGAATTTGACGTAGTGATTGTAGGCGCTGGCCCTTCCGGGCTTTCGACTGCAATTCGTTTAGCCCAACAAGCACAGGAACATGGTCATCCTGTGAGTATTTGCGTTGTTGAAAAAGGCTCTGAAGTCGGTGCGCACATTCTCTCTGGTGGTGTAATGGAACCTGACGCCCTCACTGCACTGATACCTGATTGGAAAGAAAAAGGTGCCCCCTTAAATCAAGCTGTTACAGCAGACGAAATGTACTTACTTCGCAATGAATCAAGTGCCACTAAGCTGCCAGCCTTAGTTACCCCGAAAACCATGCATAACGACGGTAACTACATTGTATCACTGGCTAATGTGTGCCGCTGGCTTGCAGAACAGGCAGAAGCGTTAGGCGTAGAAATATTCCCTGGTTTTGCCGCTGCAGAAGTGCATTACAATGACGACGGCAGTGTTGGCGGTGTTATCACGGGTGATATGGGCGTGGATGCCAACGGAGAGCAAAAAGACGGTTACATGCCAGGCATGATCCTGAAAGCAACCTACACCGTGTTTGCAGAAGGCTGTCGTGGACATCTGGGTAAAACCCTCATCGAGTCATTCAATCTCGACGCTGAGGCCACCCCACAGCACTACGCGATTGGTTTTAAGGAAATTTGGGATATTGATCCTGCGAAGCATCAACCCGGGTTGGTTGTTCATGCGGCCGGCTGGCCGCTAACCGAAGCATCCGGTGGAAGCTACCTGTATCATGCTGAAAACAACCAGGTATTTGTTGGCCTCATTGTCGATTTGAATTATCACAACCCGCACCTGAGTCCATTTGATGAATTCCAACGAATGAAGCACCACCCGCTGTTTTCTCAGTACCTTGAGGGCGGCGAGCGTGTTGCTTATGGTGCAAGAGCAATAACAAAAGGCGGATTTAACTCACTGCCAACGATGACGTTTCCTGGGGGCTGTCTGGTGGGTTGTAATGCGGGCACACTTAATTTCTCTAAAATTAAAGGCATTCATACCGCTATAAAATCCGGCATGCTGGCTGCTGAAAGTATTGTCACATCATTAAAAGATGAAAAAACAAACGAATTTAGCTCAATATTCAACCAGAATTTTAATAACAGTGATCTACGAGAAGAGTTATTTAAAGCCCGAAATTTCGGCCCTGCCCTGCATAAATTCGGTAATATCTTAGGCGGTGCTTTTAATACGTTTGAGCAGAATATATTGGGTGGTCGCAGCTTTTTTACATTGAAAGACATGACGCCTGACTTTGCTAAAATGAATAAGGCATCAGAATCGACAAAATTTAATTACCCGAAGCCTGATAATAAACTGAGCTTCGACAAGCTTTCATCGGTGTATCTGGCTAATACGCACCACGATGAAGATCAACCTTGCCATTTACAACTCAAAGACAACGCTGTACCTATTGCCATTAATTTACCTGATTATGACGAGCCCGCTCAGCGTTACTGCCCTGCCGGGGTTTATGAAATCGTAGAAGAAGAAGGGAATTCCCCCAGACTTCAAATTAATGGAGCAAACTGTGTACATTGTAAAACGTGTGACATCAAAGACCCGTCACAAAATATACGTTGGTTTGTACCTGAAGGGGCGAGTGGTCCTAATTACCCTAATATGTAAATTAAATAATCAGTAAATTTATTAAAAATACTTTTGCAAAAGATCGCACTTAAATTAAACTTAAGTGCGATTTTTTATGCATCTAATTTAATAGGTAATGTAATGAGTGATTTTTTAGATATTTTAACTCATGGAAGACGTTTACAAGGTGCAGTTAAGGATTTAACTGTAGAAGAATTAGAAAGTGTTATTGAAAAACTCAATAATATTATTGAAAAGAAACACGCTCAGGCAGAGGCTGAAATACAGGCTCAGAAAGAAAAACTTGAGAAGCTTGCAGAAATTAAGCAACAAATGGCTGACGCTGGTATCGACATCAGCGATCTTCAAGAAGTAGCAGAGCCTAAAGCGAAGCGTAAATCTGCCGGGAAAAAACGCCCGGTGAAATATAAAATTACGGTTGATGGCGACACCACAGCCTGGACAGGTGTTGGCAGAATGCCGGTTGTCTTCAAGCAAGCACTTGAAAGTGGTAAATCGTTAGAAGACTTCGCCATTTAACACAGATTACAAATGAAGACTTTAAAAGTGGGGGCCTGGTCCCCACTTTGTTTTTATCTGTTTAATTAACACCGACGCCGAATCATTTTTCTCTATGTCCTTACAACTTCACCATCAGGTATTTAAGCAAGACAACGATGCCCCCTGGGTTGTCTTAATTCACGGTCTGTTTGGCAATTTAGACAATTTAACGGTATTGAGAAAACCACTTGCTGAGCAATACAATGTCATCACCATTGATTTACCCGATCATGGCGAATCACCACATGTCGACGCATTTTCACTTTCATTATGTGTAGAAGGCATTTCAGCCTTACTCGACGCTTACGACATACCTGCTGCTCACATTGTAGGCCACTCTCTTGGCGGGAAAGCAGCCATGATGACGGCCTTAATAAAACCAGAAAAAGTGTTGTCTCTCGTCGTACTGGATATTTCACCGGTTAACTACCCTCCGCATCATCAAACCATTTTTGCGGCTTTAAAACACGTTGATTTATCGATGGTCACGTCGCGAAAAGACGCAGATCAACAACTTCAGGCGGGCATTCAGGAAGCCGGCGTCAGGCAGTTTTTACTAAAAAGCCTTTTTCAGAACGATGCTGGTGACTGGCAATGGCGATTCAATTTAGCCGGGCTTGAGTCCAACTACACTAATATCAGTCGGTTTGAAGCACCGGCTGGAAAACAGTATTCAGGTAACGTTACCTTTATAAAAGGCGGTAATTCTGATTATATCAAGCGCGAACATCAGGCTGATATTGCCGCACTCTTCCCCAATGCAAAGGCACGTATTGTCGAAGGGACAGGTCATTGGTTACACGCGGAGAAGCCACAGGTAGTGGTAAATTTAGTTTCCCGCGCTTTACAAAGTGCCAACCAGGGTTAAGCGCTGAATAGTTGATCAATTCTGCGCACAGACCGGTATAACGAAAAGTACGTCAAGACGCCTGCGAAATGGCAAACTCTGTGGTATAGTTGCGCGCGAAAAATAGCGAAGGTTTATTATGCTTGCTGAAAATTACGAACTGATTGAAGGCATTGCGTTCAATTTAGGTATCGTTGCTTTATTTGCATTGATTGGATTTGCAATACACGACGTATTGAAAAGAAACGACGTTCCTATGGTTGGACGTATTGTGGTTTATGGCGTTTTAGGGCTGGGTGCCATGGGGTTTGTCGCCAAAGGCATCATCCAGATAATCTGGCAAACCAGCGGCGTAAGCGGATAACATAGTTAAGTGACAGGAAATAGAGGTTAAATATGGCAAGTGTTGGCCTATTCTTTGGCAGTGACACCGGCAATACTGAACATGTTGCCAAAATGATTCAGAAAGAGTTGGGCAAGAATCTGATTGCCGTTCACGACATTGCAAAAAGTTCAAAAGAACAAATCGCCGAGTTCGATTTACTCATTTTTGGTATTCCTACCTGGTATTACGGCGAAGCACAATGTGACTGGGATGACTTCTTTCCTGAATTAGAGCAGATTGATTTCAACGACAAGCTGGTAGCAATATTTGGCTGCGGCGATCAGGAAGATTACGCAGAGTACTTCCTGGATGCTATGGGCATGGTGCGCGATATTGTTGAAGCACGCGGTGCAATTCTGGTTGGTCAATGGTCAACCGACGGCTATGATTTCGAAGCCTCAAAAGGCATGGCCGACGACAATCATTTTGTGGGGTTGGGCATCGATGAAGATCGCCAGCCAGAACTCACCGATGAGCGCGTTCGCGCCTGGTGCAAACAGCTACACGACGAATTGTGTTTGGCTGAACTAGCCTGATAGCAGTTTATCATCTAACAAAAAGCCCGTTTACACGGGCTTTTTTATTTCTCATTTTTAAACTACAGCTTGAACTGGGTCACTGCGCGTTTCAGATCGGCGATTTCGTGCTCTATTTTCGACGTGGATTCGTTGGCTTTTTGTGTACTGCTGGCACTTAATTCAGCCAATTCAACAATACGCTCAAGGCTACCCGCTACATCGGCAAGTAGCTCATCCTGTTGTTTTGTATCATTCACGATTTCAAGATTGATGCTACTCAATTCCTGAATAATTGTGCTGATATTTGCGACTTGCTCTGTTACCTGTTCGGTAATGCTAACGCCTTGCTGAGACTGGTCACGACCCACATTAATTGCTTTCACGGCCTGAGCGGCGTCACGTTGCAGATTACCGATCATTGATTCGATTTCTTCAGTCGAATCATGAGTGCGATTCGCCAGTGTGCGTACCTCATCTGCCACAACCGCGAAGCCTCTGCCCTGCTCGCCCGCTCTGGCTGCCTCTATGGCCGCATTTAAAGCCAATAAGTTCGTTTGCTCTGCGATGGTTTTAATGACATCCAGAATGCTGCCAATGTTACGGCTATTCTCATCCAATCGATGAACCACATTGGCTGACTCTTCCGCCTGACGGGCCTGACTTATAACCTGCTGTCGATTGCTTTCGGCCAGCTCAGCGATACTATGCGACTGCTCCTCAACCAGACGCAGCTTATCCATAGCAGTATTAATCTGTAGCAAGTTATTATTGCTGGTTTGACGAACATGCTGTGTATTCGTGGCGGTTACCTGCACCTGTCCACGCTGCTCGTCTACCTGTTGCAGGCTTTTCTCACCCAATGCCACGCTGGACTTGATCACTTCCTCCAGTCGGTGCTCCTGCGAAAGGATATTGCCTACCAATGTACGTAAACTCTCAGTCAGCGTATTAATTTTAGCGGAGAGTGCAGCAAATTCGTCTGTACCAGACTGATCTAATTTGCGGGTTAAATCCCCCTGACTCAACTGCGACAATCCGCGGTTGATCTTAACCAATGGTTTCGCGATGCTGCGCGTTGTTAGCACACCAAGAAATATGGCTGCGATAAGGCCAATGACAAAAACCGCTGCGGTTTTTAATAATGCGCCAAGTACCGTATCAAGAATTTTTTGCTGCGCATTTAACGTACTATCATTTACCTGACTATAAAGTACACCAATGCTTTCCAGTGCCTGTTTTAGCGCAGCCTGTGCAGCCTCCTGATGGGATAGGCTATTGGCAGAATGTGTCAGCTTTTCCTGCTGCATCCACACCAGACCTTCCTCGCCATTGAGGGCTTCAACCAGTTTATCAAACTGCTCGTTAAAACTGTCTACCGTACCTTGGGTATCGACCTGTTCAGCCAGACGGTTCAGATAGTCTTTATCGACTTGAATATTGCTTATCTGGTAACTTAAATCATCAATAATAATTGCTGTGGCTTCTGGATCTGTGCTGGCGGCGAGGTCAGTGATTGCGGTGTTCATGGTCAACAGTTTATTGTCAATGTTAGTACCTGCACCAATAATGGTTTCCACACCCTGCTGCCGCGTATCCAGATAGCTCAAATCTAACATCAGCGCACTGGCTTCATCGGCAATCATTAGTACTTCTTCGCTGTGCAGCGCTAAACGCTGCTCAAACTCGAGACGTAAGGCTAACTCGGCATACATAGAATTACTTTCGTTCACGTAAGTACGACTGGCATCTATGGCCTGCGCAGACACCTTGCCACTGCCCAGCATTTTGGCTAGCTTATCGAGTTTTTCGATAAAGGCTTCTGCGCGGCTTTTAAAAGTATTGTGGCTATCGAGCAAACCTTGTTTAGAGGATTCGTGAAATCCGTTTGCCGTAATAGTCGCTAGCGTCAGTATGTCGGTATTGACGTCGTTCATTTGGGTCTGCACCGGCATTTTGTCTTCAATGACATCCTCAGCCGAGGATTGAATAGCCGAAAGACCTGAGTAAGAGAGGATACTTGTTATCAGTAACAAGCAACCGAAGGAGGCGAATCCGAGAATAATTTTATTAACGACGGTTAATTGCATGAGTTGACCTGCTTTGTTCACACATTGCGCTTTATTATTGTATTTGTAATTTGTTTAAACCTGGCTCCGTCCTTAAGTCAGGTTACGCTTTTTTATATAAGCATTACGTTAATGACTGTTTTAACAGGACAGACCACTTATTTGCAACGCTTTAATTACATTATCGGCACAAAATCGTTATATTTCAGCGCGATTTATCATGTTTACTTAAAGATAGCCTACATCTGAACGCTTAGCCGACAAAATCTGGTTATTTTGTCTATAAAGTGCTTTTCTGTGAAAGCTAGGCCTTTTAAATCTGATTAACTCACCTATAATAGCCTGATATTTTCTATCCCAGATGTAGGCGCCTCATGGATCAAAACAAAGAACTAAAGAAAGCCGGCCTTAAAGTAACGTTGCCTCGACTAAAAATCCTGCAAATTCTGCAAGAGCCAGAGAACCAACACATAAGCGCTGAAGATGTATATAAAATCCTGATTGAGCAAGGTGAAGAGATTGGCCTGGCAACGGTATACCGCGTATTGAACCAGTTCGATGACGCCGGAATACTCAATCGCCACCATTTCGAAGGCGGTAAATCGGTATTCGAAATCAGCCACAAAGCCCACCACGACCATCTGGTCTGTTTGAAATGCGGTAAAGTCATCGAGTTTGAAGACGACCTGATTGAGCAACGTCAGGAACAAATTGCCAAAGAAAACAATATTAAGCTTACTCACCACAGCCTGTATCTTTACGGCGAGTGCACTGACGGTAATTGCGACACCGTCGACTAACCTACCAAAAGCAGATAAAGCAAGGGCGCCAGATTGGCGCCCTTTTCATTGCTGTACTTATAATTCAAATTTCAACTTACTGTACAAAGTAAACGCCTGCTCCCACACTGGGCCTACCTTGCCGTCTGCAATTGTCTTGTCTCCAACCTGAACAACCGGCAGAATTTCTTTGCCTGAGCTGGTAAGCCACACTTCATCGGCATTATTCAAATCGTCAACGGAGAACCAGGATTCACGGTGAGGTATACCGGCTTTCTGCAGACAAGCCAGCACCAACATACGCGTAATACCGGGTAGCAATTGATTGTCCAGCGGTGGAGTCAGCACTTCGCCGTCTTTAACGATAAATACGTTGCTGCTGCTGGCCTCTGTGATTTGTCCATCGCCATTAAACAAGATCGTTTCTGCGTTACCTTCGCGGTACCCTTGTTGAAAATGCATCACATTGCCTAACAAGGCAGTGGACTTAATGTGGCAACGTTGCCAACGCAGATCCTGGGTTATAGCGACTTTGGCACCAGCATGAATAGTACGATCAGCGTTAACCGGTGCTGTGAGTGCAAATGCAAAGGCGAACACCGTAGGTTGAACCCCTTCCGGATAAGCGTGAAAGCGACGAGTGTCAGCACCGCGACTGACATGGAGATAAACACCAATATTTTCTCCCAGCGTCTCACGGTTACTGTCAATCAAATGCTGACAAATATCGCGGGTGTCCTGCTCCGTTAACGAGGGTGCAATTTCCACCATCGCCAGGCCTTTTTCCATTCTCGCAAAATGCTGTGAAAAACCTACCATACGTCCGCCATAACTGGGCACGACTTCATAGATACCGTCACCAAATAAGAATCCGCGATCAAGCGGTGAAATACGTGCTTCCTGTAAAGGCAGGAATTCCCCATTGAGGTAAGCTGTTGTCATGAAAATCTCGTCTGAAGAAACGCTAATTGCCAAACCATTTCTGTATGGCTACTTGCTGCAGCAACCATGTTGCACGGGCATTGGCGGCGTCGAGTTGATAAAACTGTATCTTATCACCAGCAAGGCACTGGGCGAAACGGTAAAGATCGCACCGGGCCAGCGTGCCGACCTTGGGGTAGCCTCCCAGTGTCTGCCTGTCTGCCATCATCACAATCGGTTGTCCATCTGGCGGCACTTGCATGCTCCCCAGTGCAATGGCTTCGGAATACATGCCGGACATGGCACTTTGTACCGCAGGCCCTTGCAGCCTCACTCCCATCCGGTCCATTTGCGGTGTCACTTCATATTCGTTGTTGAGCAAGCGTTGCCAGGCTATATCACTAAAAGCCTCATGCTGATACCCAGCAACAATACCAATCGGTTTCGTCATATCGTAGCTGGGAAGCAAATGTGCTGGCAGTGAAGACGGACAGGCAACTCCCCTGCTGCTTTTACCATTATTCACAGCCAGTAAATCGCCCGTTTTTAACGGCGAGCCATCCTGGTGCGGACCGCCCACGTATTCCCGTTTCACTGTGCACGCACTACCTACCGCGGGACTGACAGCAAACCCGGAAGGCGTAGCCACATAATGTCGGGCGCCCAAACGTTCGGGCTGAACCCGAACCTGATCACCCGCCTTTAGCGCAATACGTTGCCAACAACTCGTTTGTTGTTCATTCACCCATATCGTGGCAGCAGGCCCAGTTACACTAACACTGCAGTCATCTTCAATATTGAAGGTCAACGCTCCCATAAACTCCAGCGTTGGCGCGTTGTGCTGGCCACACAACTGATTTGCCAATTGGAACGCCAGCCAATCCATTGGACCTGACTGGCAAAATCCCTGGTGTAACACGCCCTTGCGCCCGGCATCGACCGTGATCGCATTTAGACCAACACTTACCAAACGTACGGTCATGCGTGTACATCCCACTCAAAGTTATGTTGCGACGCAATTTCAATGAAAGATTCGCGACTAACCGCTTCAAAAGAGACCGTGTCCCCTGCATTGATCAATACGCTTGCATTGTCTTCAGGACGATAAAGCGGCACGGGGCAAAGCCCTAGCAGGTGCCAGCCACCGGGAGATTTACTCGGATACACCGCTGTTTGACGGTCGGCAATGGCCACCGCCCCTGCTGGCACTTTGGTACGGGGTTTTGCCATTCTGGGGACAGACAAAGCAGTATTGATTTCGCCCAGATAGGCAAAACCCGGAGCAAACCCGACGGCAAAAGCCTTGTAAGTTGCTGATGTATGCATTTCAACAATCTGACGCTCGGTTAGCCCGGTAATACCTGCGATTTTGCCAAGATCATTGGCCTGCGGTGCGCCGTACCACACTGGCAAACAATGATGTTGTGCCGGATGATGGTCACTATCAGAAACCAGCGGCAACGCCAACAGTGCTTGATATACATGGTGATGATCAACCTGAAACATATCAAACACCAGCATGACACTGTCGTAGGACGGCACCACTTCAATTAACCAGGGATACGATTGAGCGCTAATCGCGGATGCCACCTGTTGTACAACCGCGTTCTTCTCGGGGAGCGATTCTCCCAATGCATACAGAATCAGTCCGTCCTCACCGGCAAACTCAATTTGCCGTATACGCCCGAATGGCTGCATCAGTCGTTCGTCCCCGGTCTGACATGGGTCAATTTTCGTTTTGTTAGTTCAACGCGAAGCGCTTCGGCCATTGCTACTGCGCCCGGTGAATCACCATGTACACACAGCGTATCGACAGGCATCGACAATATGCTGTTGTCTTCGGCAACGATTTCCCCTTTATCCATGATGCGGACGGCCTGTTCAAACGCTTCTTGTTCAGTTAATACCGCACCGTGTAATCGGCGGGAAGTGAGAAATCCCTCTGCGGTATAACGGCGGTCTGCGAAAGCTTCAAATAATAATACAACATTGTGCTGACTCGCCTGCTGGCTGATTGCCTGGTGTTGAGGATGCGCTTGTAACATTAATGGAATCCCCGGCACCGAACACGTAGACACCGCTTTCATCACGGTATCGCGGATCTGCGGATCGCGCATCATATCGTTGTACAGCGCCCCATGGGGTTTTACGTACTCAATCTCAATGCCCTGTACGGCAGCCATACCCGAAATAGCGGCAATCTGGTAATGCAGACACGCTATCAGTTCTTCTGCCGACATCGCCAGACTGCGTCGACCGAAACCTTGTAAGTCGGGATAGGAGGGATGCGCCCCCACCGATACCTGGTGCTGTTTAGCGAGATGAAGTGCGCGTTGCATCACAAGGGGATCACCAGCATGAAAGCCACAGGCAATGTTGGCCATGTCGATATGCACCATGATTTGCTCGTCGACCGGCATGTGCCACGCACCAAAACTTTCACCCAAATCGCAATTTAACATCATAAGCAGTTAGCTCTTAGTGACTGATCGGTTATCATGTTACCTATTTCGTATTAAAAGTCAGTGTTTATGATCACATTAGGCCAAATCAACACCTTAACCGTACAAGGTGAATTCCCGTTTGGGTACCAGCTCTCGCATCCGGACGATGACAGAGTTGTCGTTTTGCCAGGGCCGGTAGAACACGCATTAGAAGAAGGCAGTGAAGTGTCGGTATTAGTGTATACCGATGAGAACGGCCAGCTTACTGCCAGCCAGCAAACGCCTAAAGCGTTGGCGGGTGAAGTGAAAGTACTCAAAGCTGTTGGCGTTACTGGTTTTGGTGCATTCTTTGATTGGGGGATCGAAAAAGACTTGCTAGTCCCTCGTCACAATCAGGCCGGGCCAATTAGTGAAGGCATGGTGTATCCGGTGTATGTGTATGAAGATACGGCCACCGAGCGTCTGGTCGGCGCAACCAAGCTCCATCCGTTCCTGAGTGAAAATGGCAGCTATTTTAAGCCGGGCCAGGAAGTAGAGCTGATTGTTTATGCCAAAACTGAACTGGGTGTCAAAGTCGTGATCAACGAATCACATCTAGGGCTGATCTTTGCCAGTGATGCGTTTAAGCCGCTGCGTATTGGTGAAGAGACAACCGGTTTTATTAAGCAAATTCGTGAAGACGGTAAAATTGATGTCACCTTGCAACAGGTAAATGCAACCGGTCGCGACAAGCTACAACAGGAAATACTCGACGACCTGGAAGCACACGGTGGAATGTCTACGTTGACAGACAAGAGTCCGCCAGACGAAATTTACGCCCGCTTCAATGTCAGTAAAGCTGCCTACAAGCGCGCATTAGGTGCGCTTTATAAACAACAAAAAATCCGTTTGGATAAACAAAAAATAACGTTACTCTGAGGTGACTATGAAAGCGACAGTAAGCTGGCAACAGGCCCTGACATTTAGCGGTCAGACCGAGTCCGGTTATCAACAAACAATGGATGGCAATGGTAAAGCCATTTCGCCTATGGAATCCGTACTGCTGGCCGTCGGTGCCTGCTCCAGTATCGACGTGGTCGATATTCTGAAAAAACGCCGTCTGACCGTCCACGACTGTGAATGCGATTTAACTGCCGAACGCGCTGATCAGCCGCCGCGAGTGTTCACTGCCATTCACGCTCATTACAAAGTGAAAGGTGATAACCTTTCCGACAAAGACGTCGACCGCGCCGTTGCGTTATCTGCCGAGAAATACTGCTCTGTAATGTTAATGCTGAAAGGCAATGTAAATATCACAACCAGTTACGAAATCATGTAGTTCTCACCAGCCAGCTATGAAAACTCATCCAAAAGTAGCATAGCTGGCTATAGAATTAACATTCACGCCACTAAATAGTCAATTAGACTACTACTTCCAGATACATCTGCTTACATATCGACACAACAAGTCGCTAATTTATTGTTTTACCTGCATTTATAATTTAATTAACAAGCTGGCACACCACATGCTCATAGGCGTGTATACATATAATTATTGCAGGTACCTGACCATGGAACATACAAAACGCACCACCCTTTCAACTTTATTGCTTGCTGGCACCCTGCTGACCTGTGCTGGTCTGTCTGGTTGTATGGACGCCGAAGCCACCAACGCCACAGAACAAAAAAAAGAAGTTGTGGTAAGCATTCCGGTTGAAGCCGTCACGATAAACATGGGCGACATCTCGTCCAGTTACAACACCACGGCTATATTGGAAGCCAAAGAAGAAGCTTTTGTAGTGGCACGTGCCTCTGGAATTATAGAGCACATCTTCGTCGAAGAAGGCGATTACGTTGAAAAAGGCCAGGTACTGGCGCAACTGGATCAGAAACGCTACGAATTAAACCTGAGCAAAGCCCGCGCCGATTTAACCGGCATAGAAAAAGAGCTCAGCAAAGTCGATAAAGTGTACTCACGCAAATTGGTGAGTGACGATACTTACGACAAGTTAACTGCCCAGTACGAAGCAGCGAAAGCGGTGCTGGCACTGGCTGAACTGGATTTAAAAGAAACTACAATCACCGCGCCGATCAGCGGCTACATTGCGGAACGCAACGCCAAAGTAGGTAACCTGACTGAGTCATTCCAGCGCGAAAGAATGTTCCATATTGTTCAACAAAAAGCCCTGCAAGGTATTGTACACCTGCCAGAAAGCGAAATGTCTGCCATTGCCGCTAAACAGCCCGCTACATTGCGTGTTGCAGCCTTGGGCAATGCAGAAGTAACAGGCTATGTTGAACGCATCAGCCCGGTGGTGGATGCCACAACCGGTACCTTTAAAGTCACCCTGACCGTGCCAAATCACGATGGCCGGTTAAAAGCAGGTATGTTCTCTGAAGTCGCCATTAATTACTCCACGCATGAAAACGCCACACTTGTTCCACGCAAAGCCTTGTTAGCCATCGACAATAGCACCAGTGTGTTTGTTATCGACAACGGAATTGCGAAGAAAATGGACGTGACCACAGGGTTTGAAGACGCAGAATACGTTGAAATCACCAGTGGTTTGAGCGGCAACGAAACTGTTGTAACTGTGGGCCACCACAACCTGAAAGACGCGTCACCCGTCGTTATTGTAAAAAGCTAAGCAGCGGCTGGCGGAGAACACACAATGAGTATTGTAGATATAGCCGTTAAACGGCCTGTGGCGATAGCCATGTTCACCCTGGCGATCCTGCTGTTCGGCATGGTGTCACTGGGCAGATTATCAGTCAACCTGTTGCCTGAGCTGGCATACCCTACCCTGACCATCCGCACGGATTATACCGGCGCGGCGCCTGCAGAGGTCGAGCAATTGGTGTCTAAGCCTATTGAGGAAACCATTGGCACAGTAAAAGGCGTACGTTCGGTTAAGTCGGTTTCACGTCCGGGCCAGTCCGATGTGGTATTGGAATTTGCCTGGGGCACCGAAATGGATTTTGCCAGCCTGGAAGTCCGCGAAAAGCTCGATGTTCTGCAATTGCCACTGGATGTTGAAAAACCGCGCCTGTTGCGCTTTAACCCCAGCTTAGATCCTATCTTACGCTACGGCCTGAGTTTATCTGCTCAGGATAGCGCTAATCAGACCGACGCCATGAAGCGGCTTCGCGTTTATGCAGAAGAGCAAATCAAACGCAAGCTGGAGTCTATTGAAGGCGTCGCCTCTGTGAAAATTGGCGGTGCACTGGAAAATGAAATTCAGGTTCTGGCCGACCAACGCCGAATGAGCCAGCTGAATATCAGCGTCAATGACATCATCAAACGCCTGAAAGAAGAAAATATTAATACTGCGGGAGGCCGCATAGACAATGGCAACCAGGCCTTCCTGGTACGTACCCTCAACCAATTTACTCACCTGGACGAAATTGGCCAAATGTACATTGCCAACCGAAACGGCACCTCGATACAACTGAAAGACGTAGCGACGGTAACAAATACCTACAAAGAGCGTGACGCCATCAGCCGTTTTAACGGACTGGAAGGCGCCGAAGTTGCTGTTTATAAAGAAGGCGACGCAAATTCGGTTGATGTTGCCCGTCAGGTTAGCCTGGCGCTGGAGCAGATCACCGAGCAACTGCCTGACCAATACACACTCGACAAAGTGTATGACCAGAGTGAATTTATTAAACAAGCCATCGACGACGTCAAATCGTCTGCTGTCATTGGTGGCATACTGGCCATGCTGGTATTGTATTTATTCCTACGCGATTTCTGGCCAACGTTTATTATCTCCGTGTCTATCCCTCTGTCGGTCATCGCCACGTTCAACATGATGTACGGCAACGATATCAGCCTGAATATTATGAGCCTGGGTGGTATTGCGCTGGCAGTAGGTTTATTGGTCGACAACAGCATCGTCGTACTGGAAAACATCGATAAACACAAAAAAGCCGGCAAAGGGCTGGTCAGTGCCGCACAAGCTGCCGCGGCAGGCACTAAAGAAGTATCTACCGCCATCCTCGCGTCAACATTGACCACGCTGGCGGTGTTTGTTCCGCTGATTTTCGTGGAAGGGATTGCCGGTCAGCTATTTAGCGATCAGGCCATGACAGTGTCATTCGCACTGGTTGCTTCATTGCTGGTTGCACTGACGGTGATTCCTGCACTCGCAGCAAAAGCAAAACAGTCCGACCAACCCTTTGAAACAAACGCTGAACTTGAACACGTACCACCTGCGAAGCGAACCGGTATTAACAAGGTGTTTTATATTGTTACCTGGCCAATTCGCATGGTGTTAAAACTGGTGTTTGTTTATGTGCCTATGCTTATCACCACGGTCGTTATCTCTATTTGGCGCGTGCTGAGTAAAATATGCGGCCTGGCATTGTACCCGTTTGCGCAATTTTTCAGTCTGGCATTCAACGCCATCCAGGTGGTGTACAACAAACTTTTACGCGGTGCCCTGCGCGCGCGGGTTGTCGTTTTAGCCATTGCAGTAAGTTTAACCGCGCTGGCCTTCCTGCTCATTCCCAAGTTAGGCATGGAGTTAATTCCTCGCATGTCACAGGGTGAGTTCTTTGTGGAAGTCAACTTACCTGCAGGCTCCCGGGTTGAACAAACCGATACCTTGTTGAAAAAAGTCGCCGCTTACACTGAAGAATTGCCTGGCGTAGCGCGTACCTATTCACTGGCGGGTACCGGAAGTTTGATCAGCGCAGCGCCGTCTCAGGGTGGCGACCACTGGGGCAAGTTAAACGTTGTGCTTGAGCAAGGCGCTACCGAGTCAGACGAAGCCCGGGTTCAGAATGCAATGCGTGGTTTCCTGCAACAGCAAGCCGGTGTGCAGAGTAAATTTGGTTACCCGGAACTCTTTACCTTTGCCGCGCCCATTCAAATTGAGCTGCAAGGCTATGATTTAACGACCTTACAGCGCTACAGCGACTTACTGAGTGCAGAGCTGTCCGGTAACGACCGTTTTGCTGACGTAACGAGCAGTCTGCGAGTGGGTAACCCTGAACTTAAAATCAACTTCAACCATGCGGCACTCGCCCGCCTTAATATGGATGCGTCAACTGTGTCAAAACTGGTCGCCGCGCAGGTAGGCGGTGAAGTGGCAACGCAATACAGCTTGCAGGATCGCAAAGTCGACATCCTGGTTCGCACCAATGAGTCTCAACGCGACCAAATTGAAGATATCGGCCAAATCATGATCAACCCGGGGGCGGAGCAACCTATTCCGTTACATGCCGTTGCCGACGTGTTTATCAGTAATGGGCCAAGTGAAATTACCCGCGTAGGGCAACAACGTGTGGCGCTGATAGAAGCAAACCTGCGCTACGGCGACCTTGCCCAAGGCGTTGAGGCAGCGCAGAAGATCATTCACGGCTTAACCCTACCCCTGTCACTGAAGGCCACCATTGCGGGTCAAAGTGAAGACATGCAGCAGAGTTTCGACTCGTTAATGCTGGCACTATGTCTGGCGGTATTTATGGTCTATATCGTGATGGCATCACAGTTTGAGTCATTGGGTCACCCCCTGCTTATTCTGTTTTCAATTCCTATGGCGGTAGCGGGCGCTATTTACGGCCTGCTGATAACCAACACCCATGTCAGTGTTGTGGTCTTCATTGGCCTGATTATGTTGTGTGGTATTGTCGTGAACAACGCCATTGTGCTGATTGACCGCATCAATCAGTTACGCGAACTCGGTCAGGACAAACACAGTGCGATTATTGATGCGGCAAACCACCGGTTACGTCCCATCATCATGACCACACTTACTACGATTCTGGGTCTGCTGCCCATGGCTATCGGGTTTGGTGAAGGTGCAGAAGTGCGCACGCCAATGGCGGTTACCGTAATTTTCGGTTTGCTGTTCTCTACCCTTCTAACCCTTATTTTACTGCCTGTGGTGTATTCACTGTTCGACAGAAAGCGTTTTAACGTAACTGCGACTACAGAGTCAGGTAACGAGGAGCCGGTGTATGGATAAGTTTGCCGAAGCCGGTGCCAGTCTGGCGGCGTTTGCCCTGCGCAAACCCGTCACCATCTGCATGATCTTTATCTCGTTACTGATCTTTGGTGTGGCCACCTCCCGGTTATTACCGCTCGAGAAGTTTCCGGGCATCGATATTCCCCAGATGATGGTGCAAATTCCGTATAACGACGCCACGCCGGCAGAAATTGAGCGGATGATCACGCGACCGGTTGAAGAAGCCATTGCAACCATGTCGGGGATCAAGCGTTTGCAGGCATCCTCGTTTGAAAACCGCGCAGAAATCTTTGTCGAATTTGCCTGGGACGCCAATATCAAAGCAAAAAGTATTGAGGCCAGGGAAAAAATCGATGCCATTCGCGACGAACTACCCGACGATGTAGAGCGAGTGCTGGTGTATAAATTCAACACCAACGACATGCCTATTTTTCAGCTGCGGGTATCCAGTGACCGGGATCTGTCGAACGCCTATGACTTGCTGGACCGCAATCTGAAACGCGTGATTGAACGCGTGCCGGGAGTTTCAAGGGTTGAACTATACGGCGTTGAAAAGAAACAAATCAGTGTACGCCTGATCCCAGAACGTATCACGTCACTGCATATCGATACCGACCAGTTAGGGCAACGCCTGCGTGCCGCCAACTTTTCAATGAGTGCCGGTCATTTCTTTGCCAATGACCAAAAATACATGGTGAATCCTCAGGGCGAATTCACTGACATGCGCGACGTTGAGCAGTTGTATGTCGCTCCTGGCATTATGCTGAAAGACATTGCGACCATCAGTTTTGAACTGCCGGAGCGCAACGAAGGCCGACACCTGGACCGTACTTATGCGGTCGGCTTTAACATCTTCCGCGAATCCAGCTCTAATCTGGTGGAAGTCTCTCGTCAGGTTATGCAGGTCATCGAGAAAGCCAAAGACGATCCGGCTTTCAATGGCATTAATCTGTTTGTCATGGACGATGTAGCAGACTCGGTCACCTCGTCGTTAAGCAACCTGATTGAAGCCGGCCTGGTAGGTGCGCTGTTGTCTATCGTGGTGCTGTATCTATTCTTGCGTCAACTCAGCACCACGTTACTGGTTGTGCTGTCTGTCCCCTTCTCTATTTGTATTACGCTGGGGGTGATGTACCTGTTTGATTATTCACTGAATATCTTATCCCTTATGGGGCTTATGCTGGCCGTAGGTATGCTGGTTGATAACGCAGTGGTGGTCACTGAGAGTATTTTTCAGCAGCGCGAACATCACAGCAACGCTGAGACGGCCACTAAAGTTGGCGTAGGCAAAGTGAGTCTGGCGGTCATCGCCGGGACGACCACCACAGCCATTGTATTTTTGCCGAATATCGTTGGGGTAAAAATCGACGTAACCGTTTTCCTCGAACACGTTGCTATTGCGATTTGTATTTCACTGTTTGCCTCACTGTTAATCGCGCAAACCCTGATCCCGCTGTTAGCTTCAAAAATGAAAGCGCCCAAAGTTCTGGCCTCGGGTACCCCTGGCTACATTAAACGCTACCGCGCCATTTTGAACTGGACCATGCAAAACCAGCGTAAATCAGCACTCATCGCGGTGTTTATTCTGGTTAGCACCCTTATCCCAATCAACGTGATCTCCAGCGACGATGAAGGCAATGACGATCAGGGCCGTATCTGGTTGAATTACCATATCACTCAGAATTTTACCCTGGACGAGGTAGAGAAAACTGTCGATAAAATGGAAGCCTATCTCTACGCAAATCAGGAGAAGTTTTTCATAAAACAGGTATATACCTATTATCAACCGGGCTTTGCCGTTTCTAATCTGACGCTGCAGGAGGATTTACCCGTTCCAGTGTCGGAAATAAAACGCCGTATTAAAGAAGAAATGCCACAGTTCGTGCGCGCGCGTCCGTCATTCCGCTGGAACGATGGCAATGGCGGCGGTGTGCGTCTCACCCTATTGGGCGAGTCCTCTGATCAACTGCGCACAATTGCAGACCGAGTCGTTACCGTACTGGGCAACGTGGATGGATTAATTGACGTAAAAGCAGACGTGGGCAGTGAACGACAGGAGCTACAGATTAACATCGACCGTCAGAAGGCCTTTAAAATTGGGTTGAATGCACAGGAAGTCGCTAATCTTATTGCCACTGCCCTTCGCGGTAATAACCTGCGTACTTTCCGCTATGGAGAGGCTGGCGAAATCAATGTGAAGTTGCTGTATGGTAAGTCGGTACAGGAATCGCTGTCTGCCCTGCGCAATCTGAATATTGCTTATAATGACGGTCGCAATATCACCCTGGATATGGTTGCGAATATTACAGTTGCACCGCAGCTTTCACAAATAAACCGCTATTACCGTCAAACAGCCCTGTCAATTGGCGCCAACCTTGAAGAAGGCACCACTATGGAACAGGCACGTGAGCGCATAGAAACAGCCATGCAGTACATTGCGTTGCCGTCCGGCTACGACTGGACACTGGATGGCGGTTTTCGTCGTCAGGATGAAGCCTTTGCAGTAATGCAAATGAATATGTTGCTGGCGGTGTGCATGATTTATATCGTGATGGCAGCGTTGTTTGAGTCGATTCTGTTACCTACTGCCGTTATCAGCTCTTTACTGTTCAGTATAACCGGTGTGTTCTGGGCCTACATGATCACGGGCACATCAATGTCGGTGATGGGTATGATTGGTATGCTGATCCTCATGGGTATTGTGGTGAACAACGGTATTGTGCTGGTTGATCGCATCAATCAATTGTTGAATGAAGGTGAGAGTCTGTTGAATGCAGTCGTAGACGGTTGTAGCTCAAGGATTCGGCCAATATTAATGACAGTCGCAACAACGGTATTAGGGTTAATTCCGCTGGCATTGGGTTCAACACGGATTGGCGGTGACGGCCCGACTTACGCCCCTATGGCTATAGCCATTATCGGCGGTCTGTTATTTTCTACATTGACCAGCTTATTTCTGGTGCCACTGGCTTATGTGTTATTACTCAAAGTACGTTACCGTACCAGTAGGATGATATACAGAATGAAACAGTGGGTAGGACAATGGATTACAGCGAGTTAATTTGCGGATAATGACACAGTTTAAACGGGAGCAATGCATGTACAACTGCTGCTCCCGTTTACTGGTACCGCCACGATTAACTTCTGGCTGTCAGGAACTGATATACGCTAGATGCCGCACGAGTTTCAGAGAACTCAACCAGGCTTACACCGTTACAAGTAACACCGCCTTCAGCATTGATTACACGCAGAACTTCACGCTGGCTAGAACCAATCAGACCAACATTACGTGCTACAGCTGAACGAAGCAGACGTACGTCATCTTTTACTACGGCTTTACAAAAACCAGCGAATTCAGTGTCGCCAGTGAAGCGAACGCCTTCAGCGGTTACGTCAGCCATTGCAGTACTTGCGCTGGTAGCTAATACAGTTGCTAATAAAGCAGATTTGATTACGTTTTTCATAGTCGATTTCCTCTCAGGATTATTTGAAACACACAATCAACTGTCGTTAGGTAAGTTGCTTTGTGTGACACCTAACGTTTCGTCGTGGTGCACTATATTTATGCCCCATCTGAAATAAAATTACTGTTTTTTTATTGTTTACGCATGGTGAAATTACGGTAAATTCAATTGTAAAATACGAGTTAAATTTCCAAGCAATTGTTTATAATGAACTTTTTAAATCCAAATATAACCAAAACATCTAATAAATATAATTTTACGTCATTAATTTTCTTAAAAAACTTTCAGAAAAGGTAATTTAACAACGTAAAACAGGGGTTAATCACCATAAATTTACAACTTAAGTGGTAAACAACTGCCTAACTTAATCGTCAAAGTGTAATTTTATTACAGAAAAGCGCTATTATTTCGTTATTCAGAAACAGTTTTAGGCTTCGTATTGAAGTAAAGCGGTATGGAAAGGGTGAGATTTTTGAGTACGGAAACAAAAAAGACCCGTAAAAACGGGTCTTTTTTAAACGCTATGGATTTTACACGTAAGAACGTTCGCGTTTTGTTTCTATCGCATCAATATAACCGTGCCAGGATGCGAATCCTAAAATAGGCATCAGCACAATGAAACCGATGAACCCGGTTACAAAACCAATGGCTACCATTGAGAAGATAATACCGGCCCAGGTAAACATAGGTACCTTGTTCACCCATACAGCATTTACGCTGGTCATTACAGCCGTAGCAAGATCAACTTTGCGCTCCATTAATATAGGTTGCGTGAAGGCTGTAACGAAAAACATACCAACACAGAAGACTGCACCCACTATCGAGCCCAGTACCAGGAATGGCAATAAGCTTTCTAAACTCTCAATCTGATGCTGGGGATACAATGCATGGATGAGCGATGCGACACGCAACCAGAAGATCATAAGCACCATAAGTAAAATGCCAAAGCCCCACTCGTTCACTGCATTACGGCGTATTGCCCGCACTGAGTGACGTAATGATGGCTTGTGGCCTTTTTCCAGCTCCCAGCTCACGTCGTATAGACCTGCAGCCAGGAATGGACCAATCAACATAAAACACACTATTGAAGGCAGAATAACCAGGTGCCAGCCGGTTAACGCTACCAGGTAGGAAATAAACCAGGGTATTGCGGCAAAAATTAGTCCGTAGAAAATAGAAATAAGTGGTGTGCGCAGAAAATCCTGCAAGCCTAACGACAACCATTTTATGGGATCGCCGACATCCAGTTCCTTACAAGGTATTACGCGGGCAATTCCACTCTCGGTTATAGCATTTTGCGGTGTTTCTTTGAAATGTTGTGACATAGCTTCCCTCAACCATACGCTATTGACTCAATAACACCGGTATAAAGGCAAGATTCCCACACGCTCACGCCTGCGCTTTTATTCCGGTCTTACTATATACGATAGCGTCGAATGGAAAAGTTCACAATTATTTAACACAATTTATTCAGTGAATTTACAGAATGCTATCTAAGTTGAATTGGCTGCCAGCGGATGTTCTGTTTGAAGTGCTTACTAAGCTTCTGATTAAATTCATAAAAGCTAACACACTCCTGATCTACCCCGGTCACTGAACGCAGTGAAAATCGATGGCAATTATTGCTAATAGGATCATACTCGATGTATTGAAATACCTGATTCACGGCTCGCGTATCACATTCCGGCGCTACCAGTGGCATATAGTTGTCGTCACAGGCTACATAAATCTCACTGCCACTGCGTTGATGTAAAAACCGGGTTGGCCCAACGGCTTTAACCAGTCCATTGCCATGCAATTCGATAATATGGTCATCGCACCAAATGCCGGTATGCTCGAATACCCCATAAATACCACAACAGACCACACAACCGTCTACCGGCGTTACTCTATGCTGGCTTTCTCCCGGGTAATTATCGACGACACTGTGACTACGTGCGTTTTTTGCCAACGCGCCACCAGCATAAGCTGACGCTAATCCGGCACCTAACCAAATAAGTGGAAGTGGCATTCAACCTCCGGTTAACCATAGACTGGTGATTTTATAATCGGAACATACCTATATATAGGTGTAATCCAAAGATTCTACAATCCAGGAAATGTAACAGTACGTGTTGTCTGAACAGTGACGAATCAACCGATTTATTCCAGGTTGAAGCCAGAATTTATCGACTTTGAATAATTCCTCCTATTAATAGCCTGTATGCACAAAATTTTGCTTAACAGATCACAGGTCGATGCGATACCCTGTGGCCCTCTGAAATTTAAGTTGTTGAAGATGAAACCCTTACACAAGTCGCACAAGTTAGATAATGTTTGTTATGACATTCGAGGCCCGATTGCTGCACAAGCACGCAAAATGGAAGACGAAGGTCACCGTATCCTGAAACTGAACATAGGCAACCCTGCCCCATTCGGTTTTGACGCCCCGGACGACATTCTCAAAGACGTGATCCATCACTTGCCGACTTCACAGGGCTATTCAGACTCTACCGGTATCTACGCTGCTCGCGTGGCCGTAATGCAGTATTACCAGCAAATGAACATTCGCAATATTCAGGTTGACGACGTGTTTATTGGCAACGGCGTCAGTGAAATGATCATGATGTCGATGCAGGCCTTGCTTAACGCCGGTGATGAGGTATTACTGCCTAGTCCGGACTATCCTTTATGGACCGCAGCCGTAAGCCTGTCATCCGGCACACCGGTACATTACCGCTGTGACGAAAAAGCCGGCTGGTTCCCGGATATCGAAGATATCAAGAGCAAAATCAACAAACGTACCAAAGCCATTGTGATCATTAATCCTAATAATCCAACGGGAGCGGTATACAGCAAAGAATTGCTGCTAGAAATTGTTGAGTTAGCCCGCGAACACGATTTAGTGGTGTTCTCAGACGAAATCTACGACAAGATTTTATATGACGATGCCAAACACACGTGTATTGCCTCGCTTGCTGATGACGTGTTCTTTGTCACTTTCAGTGGCTTGTCTAAAAATTACCGTGTGGCAGGGTTTCGCGCTGGCTGGTTAATTGTGTCGGGCAACAAACGTGTAGCCAGAAGCTACATCGAAGGTCTGAACATGCTGTCATCTATGCGCATGTGCGCCAATGTGCCCTGCCAGAGTGCCATCCAGACAGCACTTGGAGGCTATCAGAGCATAAATGACCTGATCAAAGACGGTGGCCGCCTTAAACTGCAACGCGACCTGGCCGCAAACCGCCTGAATGATATAGACGGCATAGAGTGCGTCACGCCGAAAGGGGCGATGTACTGCTTTGCAAAAGTCGACGCCGCTAAATTCAACATTGCCAGCGACGAACAAATGATTTTCGACTTGCTGAGCAGTGAGAAAATCCTATTGGTACACGGCCGGGCATTTAACCTGAATGAAGGCATTTATTTCCGCCTGGTATTTTTACCTCACAGCGATATTTTAGGGCCGGCTATGGATCGCATAGAAAGCTTCTTTAACGGCTACCGCCAGAAAGGAAAATAGATATGGCCGACAACAGCCATTTCTTTGCACATCTGGCCAGAATGAAGCTAATTCACCGCTGGCCATTAATGCACAACGTACGCATTGAAAACGTTCAGGAACACAGCCTGCAGGTAGCCATGGTGGCGCACGCCCTGGCCCTCATCAGAAACCGTTACTTTGGCGGTGATTTGAATCCCGAGCGTATAGCAACACTGGCCATGTTTCACGACGTGTCTGAAGTGTTAACCGGCGACCTGCCAACTCCGGTCAAATACTTCAACCCGGCAATCAAAGACGAATACAAGAAAATCGAAAAGATCGCCGAACAAAAGCTGATTGATATGGCGCCGGTGGACTTCAGAGAAGACTATGCCAAACTGATCGACAGCCAGTACCACAGTGAAGATGAAGCCTTTATTGTGAAAGCCGCCGATGTGCTCTGCGCGTATTTAAAAACGCTGGAAGAGCTAAACTCAGGCAATCGCGAGTTTACCCTGGCCAAGAAAAGACTCGACCAGATGCTAAAAGACTATCACTCCGACGAAGTGGACTATTTTTTAAAGCGTTACGTACCCAGCTTTTCACTCAGCCTGGACGAAATTACCCAGGAAGATACGCATAATTAAGCAACGGATGTCCTATGCAGCATAACGATCCTACCCTGACAGACAATGACGATTGGCAATTAGCATGGTGGGAACGTCGATTACCGCGCACCCAAGCCAGAGACGGCGATCACCGTTCACCGTTTCAGCGAGACAAAGCCCGGGTATTGCATTCTGCGGCTTTTCGCCGTCTGCAGGCAAAGACGCAAGTGCTTGGGGTAGGACTCAGTGACTTTTACCGCACCCGGTTAACCCATTCACTTGAAGCTGCACAGATTGGCACGGGTATTACCGCGCAGCTACAAGGAAAATTCCCTCGTTTAACCGAGCACGTGGGTCTGGATCCCTACTTAATCGAAACCCTGTGTCTGGCCCACGACATTGGTCATCCTCCGTTTGGTCACGGTGGTGAGATTGCATTGAACTACATGATGCATGGACACGGCGGATTCGAGGGTAACGGACAGACGTTCCGCATTGTTACGCAGCTTGAGCCCTACACCGCCGAACACGGCATGAACCTGAGCCGCCGCAGCGTGCTGGGTTTGGTGAAGTACCCCAATTTTATTGATGCGTTAACGAATCACGATTTATTGCCCTCGCCTTCGGTAAGTCTGCGCCAGGTAAAAGCAGAACAATGGCATCCGCCCAAAGGCCTGTTCCGTTGCGATGAAGCCTTGTTTGACTGGTTAATCGATCCTTTTAGCCAGCAAGACAAGGACCGGCTGATGTCGTTTGAGCATGTCTCCGGAAAACACCACAAAACCACGCACAAATCCTTTGATTGCAGTGTCATGGAACTGGCCGACGATATTGCCTATGGTATTCACGACCTCGAAGATGCGATTGTCATGGGCATGGTAAAACGTGCGGAATTTGTTGAAGAACTCCAGTCAGAGCTGGAACAACTTCAGGTACCCTGGCTGTCTGAGCACATAGCAGGTATTGGCACACGGTTGTTCAGTCAGGCTCAACACGAGCGTAAAAATGCGATTGGTGCTTTGGTTAATTGTTTCATTACCGCCATTCGTATTGAAGAAGATGCAGCCTTTGAGCACCCGCTTCTGCGCTATCAGGCGGTATTGCCGGAACACCATCACAATGCGCTGGGTTTGTTTAAGAAGTTTGTCTACATGAAAGTCATCCGTAAACCGGAAGTCCAGCTGTTGGAATACAAAGGTCAGCAAGTGGTAATGGAATTGTTCGAGGCTTTCAGTGCCGATCCAACACGCCTGCTTCCCGAGAACACCCGTAAACGCTGGCTGGTAGCCGAAGAGCATAACAACGGCCATCGGGTCATTGCCGATTATATCTCAGGTATGACCGATGAGTTTGCAGCCCGTTTGTACTCTAATATGTTTGTCCCGAAACGGGGCGGTATTCTGGATACGCTGTCTCTGTAAGCGTCTTTTGAAATCTTTTTGCACCCTTTGCGGTCTTATATCGTAGCAATGGTGTCAAATTCTTTACAGAGCAGGTATATGAAACGATTTCGCCCCTCACAAACGTTTACGGATAACCAGGTAACCGACGAAAAGGTCTTTCAGGATCGTCGCCGTGTATTAAAGTCGCTGGGGTTTGTTGGTGCCGGCACGTTACTCAGCCAATCAGCCCATGGATTTGGCTGGTTCGACAGCGAACCCGAGTTTGAAGCCAAACCGCTGTCATTTACCCCCTCAGAGAAGTTCACAACAGACGAAGCCAAAACGCCCTACGCGAAGGTTACGTCCTACAATAATTTTTATGAATTTGGTACGGGCAAAGACGATCCGGCCGAACGCGCGAAAAGTTTTAAAACCGATCCCTGGACATTGCGAATTGACGGCTTGGTGAAGAATCCGATTACTCTGGATTACGATGCCATTATGAAGCAATTTGCGTTTGAAGAGCGCATTTACAGAATGCGTTGTGTCGAAGCCTGGTCAATGGTGATCCCGTGGGTGGGCTTTGAACTCAATAAGCTCATTCAGTTGGCGTCGCCACTGGGTTCCGCCAAATATGTCGCGTTTGAAACCCTGCACGACCCGAAACAAATGCCCGGTCAGCGCAACCCTTTCATTGGTGGCGGTATTGATTACCCCTATGTTGAAGGACTGCGCCTGGACGAAGCGAATCACCCGTTAACGCTGATGGCTACCGGCGTTTATGGCAAAACACTGCCACCACAGAATGGCGCCCCCATTCGGTTAGTTGTGCCGTGGAAATACGGTTTCAAAAGCATTAAATCGGTCGTGAGAATTACGCTAACCGAACGCCAGCCCCCTACCACCTGGAATCGATTGGCATCGAATGAATACGGTTTTTATGCCAACGTAAACCCAAAAGTAGCTCACCCACGTTGGAGTCAGGCGAGTGAGCGCCGGATTACCGACGGAGGCGTATTCAATCAGCAGCGCATTGCCACACGCATGTTTAACGGCTATGACGAGGTCGCGCCCTTGTATGCAAATATGGATTTAGCCCGCTACTATTAAGTGCCCTTTGTGAAACGATTACTCAGCAAACCTCTGGCCTTGACGCCTGTGCAGTTGCGCCTGTTTAAGGCCGGGTTACATGCCTTGTTTTTAGGGTACCTGATATTCTTGGGCTGGGCCGCCGTAACCGACAACCTGGGCGCAGATCCGGTAAAAGCGCTTATCCACAGTACAGGTACAAGTGCATTAAATTTGTTATTGCTTACCCTGCTGATAAGTCCTCTTGCTAAACATTTGCCATTTCCTTCGCTGATGCAATGCCGCAGGCTGATTGGGATCTACGTGTTCGTTTATGCATTGCTGCATTTGACCAGCTATGTGAGTTTTGAATTGCAGTTTGACTGGGCGCTGATTGCCAGCGAAGTGATTGAACGGCCCTACATCACCGTTGGTTTTATTGCGTTACTGGACTTAATGCTGTTGACCATAACCTCTCCGATGTGGGTAAGACGGAAAATGAAGCGCAACTGGAAGCGACTACACAACAGTATTTATCTCATAGCACTGCTTGCGCTGGTTCATTTCAGTTGGTCGCGTAAAACCGCGCTGCAGGAACCGCTGCTCTATTGGTTCATTGCACTGGTGATCATGCTGCCGCGATTCAATTACTGGTTTAAGCGATTAACACCTCGACATTAACAGTGTTAACTATACCGACGCTGCATAATGCGAGCAATGTCGTTCACAGTTTAAGTAACGAGCCTGCCTGTATAACACTTGCCAGAGACTGTAAAAAAACAAAGCGGCACTGTATAAAGCGCCGCTTTGAGGTTTCCCTTTATTTACGTATCAAATGCTATGGAAAATCCACATCTATTCGTTCGATTAGAATTTCATTGGCATCGTCTGCCGTAAATGTACCGTTTAACTGAATGGCAATACGCTCGATATTTGCAATATTGCCGTTTCCATCAGGCTGCGGGTAAAACGTAATTTGATTTGTTCCCACGCTTAACGGTTCTATTGCGCCATAAATACGTGCATAGTTCGGTGCGCCGGTTTGAATATACCCCTGAACACTGACGCTGCCATCACCAGGCATTCCTGTTACAGCAAACGTGTAAGTGAGAGCAGCCCCGGTATAATCACGCACAGGTACGCCTAAAATATAATTGTGCGTCTGGCTGGTGTCATTGGGCAGTAAACTCACCGCTTCATAAGCAGGACGGTGTAGCACACTGGCATTTGTTCCATAATCACCACGTAATCCTTCTGCATCAGACACAAAGTCATAGGTAATAGTCTCAGCAGTAGGCAGTGTCGTGGGTATTTCCAGACGGACATGGGTCAATTCAACGTAGTCCTCAGTACCACTGCTCAAAGGTCCATTCAGCTGAATACCCAGACGTTCAACGATAGACAAATCGCCATTCGCATTCTCTGTGGGCGCAAACATAATGACATTTTCACCTGCCTGTGGATTTACTACCGAACCGTAAATACGGCTATATGATGGTGCACCGGTTTGTACATAGGGTTGGATCGTCATGCCCCCATCAATCTGTGCTTGTGTTACGTTTAACGTGTAATACAGCACTGCACCATTCAAGTCAGTGAGACTAATTTCTTCAATATACTCCTGTACATTGCGGCTTTCCCACGCTGGAATAAGCAGTGCAGCAGGAATAGCAGCATCGTAGCCTACCGATGCCGATGTACCATAGTCTCCGCGCCAGCCTTGAGCGCCATCACTAAAATCGTACTCAACGACCTGAGGGGGTAAATCATCGCCAGGCACGACAATTTGTACCTGCCTGGCAAAACTGGTGTATTCCCCTTCGGAAACTTGCACATACAGGTTGTATAAACCCGGTGTAAGCGCCGCCGCAACACGCACTTCGCCATTTTGAGGGTCCAGCGTAAATAAACCTGCATCGTTGCCACTTAAAATTCGCCATAACACAGCATCGCCTGATTGATGAGGATTACCCATGTAATCTGATGACTCCAGATCTGCAATCAGCGTACCTGCTTCAGTAGTCTCGTCTATGGTGATGACTGATGGTTGTTCGAACTGAGGGGCCAATTCTCTGACATAGCCTTTAAGCCAGGTAAGCGCCGCTTTTTCAACGCCTGTATCGTACGCCAGAATAGCGCCCTGGGCTTCACGCCAATGTCCCGGTAGATAGCCCCATACAGTAATGCCTTCAATGGCAGGGTGTTGCCAAAAAGCAGGGAACAAACGTTGAAATTCAAGTAATTGAGTTAGTTCGTCTGTGCCATCTACATCCAACTCTGTGAGATAGATATCCAGGCCGGTTTGGGTGTCCATGCGATCAATATTGTTCAGCATGGTATCCAGTGGACCCGTGGTAGAAAAAGCATGTCCCTGAAATCCGATGGCATCAATCAATCCACGAGATTGCAACAGATTCGCCAATTCGATGACTTTGTCTGTACGTGTGTCAGAGTTAATAACACTGTACTCGTTAAACATAAGCTGTGTACTGGACGGGAAAATATCCCTGGCCATTTGAAACGCATTTACTATCCAGTCGTAATCCTGTGCTTTTTGCGCTGCTGTACTGGCAGAATCCCCTCTGGCTATGAAGAATGCTTCGACCTCAGCAGTCACCTCAGGCGCATACAACCGTAAACCGTCAACATAATTGGGTCTGCCATTGCCACCGTCGGGTGGTGCATTGTCGAATTCATTTACGACTTCAATAAAGTCGATTGCCGGATATCGTGCATTGACTGCTTCATACCACTCCAAAATTTCCTGAAGTTGCTCTTGCGGTGACAATGAATCAATCCAGGCCGGCTGCTGACTGCCCCAAACCAACACATGGTGTTTGTAAATAAATCCATTATCTTTAGCGAGATTATACGCCTCATCAAGTCCCGACCAATTGTATTGATCCCGTACCGCTTCAACCGAGCCCCACTTACCCGCATTTTCAGCGGTTACCTGGTTCCAGTATGCTTCGAAATTCGGACGCTGATTTCCACAACATACGCCTCCAAGGAATTTTGATTTTCCATCTGCCAGCGGCGGCCCCTCAGGCGTGTAGGTTTCAGGTGGTGGCAGCACAACACCAGGCAACCCATCTTCGAGCTGCTCTACCGTGTATGAAACACCGGCCGGTGCGAAAACAAAACTGTCAATGTCCAGTCCATCCTCACGACCGGCGTAACGGAATATCGCACTGGTATTGTCGTCAGCCACCGAATAACGGCCTTCTGGAATAGCAACCCACATAAACGAAGTTAAATTTGGCTGCCCACCGGGTTCCACAATGGCGTCGGGGGAATAGCCCGCTTCGCCGGGTGCAGCAAAACCGCTAATTCCGTTAACTAGCTGCCAATCATGCACGGCACCCAACGTTGTCGGAATGTACATACTGTCATCACTAAAACCGTCAGGTCCCACTCGCACACGAGCATAGAGCGTATAGTCTCCTGCCTGAGAAAAATCCACCAGCAGCTCACCTACCCGGCTGTCATCTTCGGGGGGCGCTGTTGCATTGACCGCGGTTGTCACATAACTGGGATCACCCGGTTGGATCTGCATGTCTATACCCAGGTAATTCAGTGTCGCTGACTTGCCGCCTTCCGCTTCGGCGTAAACGCCGACTAGCGGGTTATCCTGTTGTAATACCGGTGTGAAAGACAGCTGTCTGCGTGCTAAATCAAAAGAGACGGCAACCCTTGTACTCGCACCGGCTGCAAGCTCTCCCGCCTCAACGAGAAAATACGGAACGCCATCACCTGTGAAGCCATCTGCACCATTTACCGCAATCGAACTATCAGTAATGAGTAACCTGAATCGGCCGGTCATTTCTTCACTGCTTGTGTTGGTAATGGTAACCACTGAGGTATATACACGATTAACTCTGTCAACAGTGGGGCGAGAAACACTGGAAGTGACATCGCTCCCCACCGATAACCAGGCAGCCTGACTGACATTGCTGACACCCAGCGACGCGCAGAATATTGCTGAATAAAGGAGTCCGGGCTTCATTGTTCACCCCCACTCTTGCGATGTTTGCGAACAAAGAATATGCCCGCCAGACCAAGTCCGATTAACAACGCATGTGAAGGCGCATTTACCTGCATGTTAGCGTTCGAAGGCGTTATCGCTACATTGTCGATTTGAAGCCATGACCCGCCAAAATCACTACCGAACTGATCAAAGCCAATGAGTAGTTGAAACTCCAGTGTCAGGTTAGAAATTGAACTCAAGGTTTCAGACAACATAATGTCGATTGAATAACTGGCAGCACCGTCAATATCCGCGTTTAGCACACTGCCCAGTGCGCCGCTTTCATCCAGGTAATTACCACTGCCATCGCCAAACGCGACAAAGAAATAATCAGCAATAAAACCAAAATCTGAGGAGGTCAATTCGGAGTTCACACTGAGCTCGGCGGTAAATTGATACTGTTGACCACTTTGTAAATTAATGTCCTGATAGAGCGTATTAGCAAACCAGGCATCCGTGTTAAAACTGTCGACGTTCACAATCGCTGCGCATCCCGGAGGCGCGCTAAGCATAAAGTCGTTTTGGGTACTGATATCACCAAAGCCATCGGTGTCTTTCATCCAGCCACTGTAACTGCAGTTGTCAAAACTACCATTAGTAATAACACTCGCGTAGCTAAGTTGTGCAATGCCCAGCAACAGAAGCAGGCATCCAAATTTTAGTTGTTTCATGTATCACCTTTCATACTATGTAAGTGTGCAAGCTGTTCCAAAAATGAACAAAATGCGAACAGGGATACGCATTGTTACCGGCTTAATTTAACGCCGAATACACATTTTTTTTACATTCACGTTATTTTTTTGCACAAATATCCCATCACATCTCAAAATCAGACGCGTTGTGAAATTCAATAATCACAAAGGCAAAAACAATAAACAAAGCAGCGACTTATACATTTATTACCAGTCATAACAACATGTACAAACATAAACACTTGCAACCATAAGGCACCTTCAAGACAAATTTCTTCATGTGCGACTGCTAGATGACGAGATCACTTAAATATATTGAGGGAGAGAGAGCACCAGGCAATGTGAGTAAAAAAAAGACAAAAAACACTTGCATGTTGTTTTATACAGCACTACTGTATATTCATACACTGTATAAACAGACACTACTTATTGAGAGGCTACAACATGGCTACTGTTAACCAATTACACAACATTATTGCGTTTCCGGTTTCTGCTCAGTTGCGAACTACATCGCAAAAAGGCTGGAGTTACCTGTTGTCATCGTCACTGGCCTTCAATAAAAGCATTGATCACGCAATACGTATCCAAAAGCCGAATGAAGAAATGGTGCCCCAGTGGATTCGCAAACTGATAACCAGCGGGCAATGCAGCACTATCTATGTCGAGGATTTATCCCTGCCGCAGCATGAGCAAGTGCTGATCAAGCAGCTTTGCGACCAATATTCAGTTTCTCTGATTGGCTTGTCGGTTAACGATAAGCAAACTGGTAGACAAGCTGATAACGTTTTACAAGGCCCTTGGTAATCTACTACACGGATTAATTGATAAAGTTCTTTTTCCCGTAAGTCTGAGCCATTAAACTTGTCAGAAACAAATCTTGAGATAGTCTGATGGTCGACAGTTGTTACTGCTGCAGCAGTAAACCTTATGAAAAATGTTGCGCACCGTATCATAGTGGCGCACAAACTCCACCGACGCCTGAAGCGCTGATGCGCTCACGTTATGCGGCTTATTGCATACAGGATTGGCCTTACATCCTTAAAACTTATGCAGAAAAATCCAGAGAAGGGCTTACCGAAGCCATGCTTGCCGAACACGCCGACGAGCAAACCTGGTTACATTTGTCGATTGTACCCTCCCCTGCGTTAACCTCACATCAGGTAGAATTTAAAGCGTACTACGCAATTGCAAAACAGTGTTTTGTGCTTCATGAAACCAGTGACTTTGAAACAGAAGCCGGTGAATGGCGATACACAACTGGATTACTCCATGATGATACCGGTAAACTAAGTATCGGCAGAAATGACGCATGCTTATGTGACAGTGGCAAAAAATTTAAACAATGCTGTCTGAAGCGACTGTAGCACCAATCCTCCATCTCCATTGATGCAGCAATTGTGTACGGGCACTATTATGTGAATGCCTGATTGTGTGAATGCTTAAATACGAGAGTTAAATCCAAAATAGACAGGGCTTTTACTCAGGATTCAACTAAGCTCAAACTCACTCCCTGTATAACTTAGGTTAAACCGTTGATAGTGATCACGGGTAACACATTTATGCGCTCTACGCGTAATGTTTCAAGCTAAATAAATGTGTCCTGCTGAGCACAACAAATAGCATTCAAACACACTGAATGTCATAACCACTGCCCTTTTCATACCTATGAGGTGAAATTCTGCACAAGTACCTTTCATCAAAAATAGACATAAGCCGCAATAACGGTACTATCTTAGGGTGAGGTATCTTCAATACCGTAATAATAAAAACGAACGAGAGAAATACTATGAAAGCGAAGTCCTTTACCCTGGTTGCAGCTGGCGTTGCTGCTGTGCTGTCGGGTTGTCAGCCCGCCCCAGAAAAAGCTCAGACCCAACCAACCGAAACCGCGCTAACCGCAGAAGATGCGCGTATCTTTGTCGATGCGGCTCAACGCGAGATGACTAAAATGTCTGTGCCCGCAGCGAAAGCGGCCTGGGTATATGCCACCAATATTAACGACGACACGGCTACGGTAAATGCTTACCTTTCGGAGCTTTACAGTAACCGTGCAGCCGAACTGGCAAAACAAGCTGCCGATTTCAATCACGTTGAGGCTGATCCGGACTTACGCCGCAAACTGGATTTAATGCGTGCCGGCTTAACTATGCCACCACCAGCAAACCCTATGAAATCGGAACGACTGGCTCAAATTGGATCTGAACTGGATGGCATGTACGGCAAAGGCAAATACTGCCGCAGCGAAGACGACTGTATCGGCCTCGTTGAGATGAGCTCTGCCATGGCCACCGAGCGTGACGCCGATTTGCTGTTGGAATACTGGGAAGGTTGGCGTGAAGTCTCTGTTGCCATGAAGCCGCTTTATGCAGAACAGGTTGGCATTGCCAATGAAGGAGCGAAGGAACTCGGCTTTAGCAACGTCAGTGAGTTATGGCGTAGTAAATATGACATGCCAGCCGATGATTTTCCGGTTGAGTTAGATCGCTTGTGGGGCCAGGTTAAGCCCCTGTACGACGCACTACACTGCCATGTTCGCGCGGAGTTAGGCGAGTATTACGGTGAAGACATTGTGCCCCAGGACAAGCCTATTCCAGCCCACCTGCTGGGCAATATGTGGGCCCAGTCATGGGGAAATATTTATGACATTGTAAAGCCTGACACGCCCATGCAGGTACCAGATGTCACAGCCGCGCTGCGCGATCAGGACTATGACGAAATCAAAATGGTTAAGCAGGCTGAGTCGTTTTTCTCTTCGTTAGGTTTTGAAGAGTTACCGGACTCATTCTGGACGAATTCCCAGTTCAGTAAACCCGCCGATCGCGATGTTCAGTGCCATGCGTCAGCGTGGAATGTAGACAATGTGGACGATCTGCGGATTAAGATGTGTATTCAAATTACCGGCGAGGAGTTTAACGTTATCCACCACGAGCTGGGGCATAATTACTATCAGCGTGCATACAACCAGCAACCCTTCCTGTATCAGGGTTCAGCTAATGACGGTTTCCATGAAGCAATTGGTGATACTATTGCGCTTTCTATCACGCCTAAGTATTTGAAAGAAATTGGCCTGATTGATGAAATCCCGGATCCTTCTAACGATATTGGCATGCTGCTTCAGGTTGCGCTGGATAAAATCGCCTTTATTCCGTTTGGATTAATGGTTGATCAATGGCGCTGGAAGGTAATGGCCGGAGAGGCAGGCCCTGAAGAATATAATAAACTGTGGTGGGAATTGCGTGAGAAATACCAGGGCGTAATGGCACCGGTTGCCCGTGACGCAGACGCTTTCGACCCGGGTGCGAAATACCACGTTCCGGCCAATGTGCCCTACACGCGCTACTTCCTTGCACATATTCTACAATTCCAATTCCACAAAGCATTGTGTGATATTGCAGGCGACAACGGCCCACTGAACCGCTGCTCTATTTATGGCAGTGAAGAAGCCGGTACTGCGTTAAACGAAATGCTGGAAATGGGACAGAGCCGCCCCTGGCAAGAAGCACTTGCTACCATTACGGGTTCACCGGATATGGATGCCAGTACCATTGAAGCCTATTTTGCCCCGCTTAAAACCTGGCTGGATGAGCAAAACAAAGACCGCCAGTGCGGTTGGTAAATCAACATTAGTCGAATGGGCTGCCTTTGCAGCCCATTACCAGTCTATGGTGACAGGCTGATCGCGATCGGTCTGTAGCCACTGCCCGTCAAACTCCAGCTCAGTAACTTGAATGACACTTCTGCGTGTTCTGGCATCATCGGTCCCTTCATTTGACGGTATTTTGCCCGGATGCGTAAAATAAAACAGGAATGCCCTGCCGTCCTGCACTACGACATCAGGATGCTGACCAATCACACCGTCCTGTTCGCCTTTACCCGGTTCACTCAATAAATAGCCTGACTGCTGCTGCCAGCTGTCCAAATCGGCAGAACGATACACTGACAGCCCTCGCCAGGCATCAACAACCATCCAGTACCAGCCTTGCCAGTAAAATACCACGGGCCCCTCGCCCCGGCTGGAGAGCGCGGCTTTGCCCTTGTCCTGCCAATCATACAGGTCTTCACTGTCGGCAAAGTAGATTGACTTACCATCAGGCTCATCATTATAAAAAAGCCGGAATCCGCCGTCGGGCTTTGCGATGACATCGGCATCAATCACTTTTTCAGTATTCAGTTTCAGCGTTGATTGATACGTCCAGGTCAACAGATCAGCACTGGTGAAGTGCGCAATGGTGCGTGGATGCGACCAGTTGTCAAAAATACCTGGCACCATGGTTAAGTACATGTGGTACTGGTCGTTGTGCACGAACACATCAGGCGCCCATAACGTTTCTGTTACCCCATTGCCGTTGAACTGAGCATCCTGCAGATAGTCCCACTCCCGGCCATTTTTAGAGGTCGCGATACTGATGGGGGTACCATGAACCCACTCGACGCCCTGTAATCCCACTACATTTGCGCGCCGATTGGTGTAGAACATCAGCCAGCGCCGCCCTTGTTTGTCCCACACGATTGAAGGATCGGCTGCACCATCATAGACAGGGTCCTGATAGAGTGGCTGAGGTGCAACAGCAGTTGATGCGTCCTTATTTGCGGAATCGCAACCAAACAGCACACATAGGCAACTGACTACAGCAACGATAAGGCTCACTGCATATTTACGCTCATATCCTGCTGGATGGGCATTAAGCTCCTTCATACCACTTCTCGTTTTATTCTTATGTGCCTGCACTTTAAGTGAGGAGCATACTGCTAACCTAGCCATTAAGCGGAATGATGCGCTTTTTCCCACATTTGATTTATATATGAACTCGCATTAGAAGCTACCCAGCAAAAAACCATTCAGGTATGCTTGACTCTGGAGTTAACTCCAGGGTTTATACTGACACTATGAAAACACAAAACAGCTATAAAATTGGTCAACTGGCCAGTGTTACCGGGCTGACGGTCGACACTATTCGCTTCTACGAAAGCAAAGGCCTGATCACGCCGGCAACACGCAGCGCGTCAGGCTACCGGCTCTATTCTCAGGTTGATATAACCACATTGCAGTTTATTCAGCGGGCCAAACGGGTTGGCTTTACACTGGATGAAATCCACGAGCTACTGGCCCTCAAACTTCATCCGGACGACCATACCTGTGAAGAAGTAAAGCAATATACTGCAGACAAAATGCAGGAAGTGAACGAAAAAATCGCCGAATTAGTGCGAATTCGTGATTCTTTGCAAGCGTTACACAACGTGTGTTGCGGCGGAAACGAAAGTGCCGCCCATTGTTCAATATTACAAATGCTGGATACGGTGGATACCTTATGAGTGAATTAACTGCCCTGTTCGAAAACTTTGCTGTGTTATTTATGGAGTCTGCTCCCTGGCTGTTGTTGGGCCTGCTTATTGCTGGGCTAATGCATGAGCTGGTCCCAGTGGATATACTCAAAAAACACATGGGCAATGCCAGTACCAAAGCAATCGGTAAAGCCGCCGTCATCGGCGCGCCCCTGCCGCTCTGCTCCTGCGGTGTCATTCCGGCAGCCATTGGGTTACGCCGCAGCGGAGCCTCAAAACCCGCTACCGTATCCTTCCTGGTCGCCACACCAGAAACCGGCGTCGACTCGGTGTCGGTCTCCTACGCGTTATTGGGCCCGGTCTTTGCTATCGTCCGCCCTGTTGCAGCGATCACCAGCGCAATATACGCCGGTTTAATGGTTAAGTGGTTCGATACGCCAGATGCAAACAATCAACCCCAAACCGACCAGGCGGCCGGCAAAGAGGCAGACACCAGCTCTGCCTGTTGCAGTGCTAAACAACAGGAAACGAAACCTGAAACGAAACCTAAACCAGCGTCGGCGTCCTCGTGCTGCAGTACACAAACACAAGTAGCACCGGTATCCGAACCAGCCAGTTGCTGTAGCAGTGCCAAAAAAACAGAGCCCGCTGAAGCTAAAGCGTCTTGTTGTAGTACAACAGCGCAACAAAAAGCCGAAACGATAAAGGCAGAAAGCCAAAGCCTGAGTGTTAAGGCACAGGCTATCTGGCAATTTTCAACGGTGAAACTCCTTAACGACCTGACGCTGTGGTTGCTTATTGGCCTGTCGCTAGCTGCCGCTATTCAAACCTGGGTACCACATCAGTTTCTGACCCAATGGGGTGATGGATTCATGGCCATGCTGATTATGGCTGTCATCGGTATCCCCATGTATATTTGCGCGACTGCATCCACACCGGTTGCCGTGGGTTTCTTAGCTGCGGGTCTGTCACCTGGCGCCGTATTGGTGTTCTTGTTAGCCGGGCCAGCAACTAACATTTCAACCATGGGGATGATTGCCAAGGAAATGGGAAAACGAACACTGGTGTTGTACGTTTTTAGTGTGGTCAGCATTAGTATTCTGTTGGGTTACGCATTAAACATCGCCATTCAGGCATTTGAGTTATCAGCGTGGATCCCGCTTGGTCAGGGAGGCCATGATCACAATGACATCTCAGCGATTTACGCATTGTGCGCCATGTTGTTATTTGGCTTGATGATTCGAAATGGCTGGCAATCTTTGCAACAACGGTTTGCAAAGCCAGCCAGCAGTAGCTGCTGTCACTAGGGCTTGTTTGCCGGTATTGTAAACTAAGACAAAAACAGACATCACAGTATAAATGATAGTCACTGGCCGGTTACTTTGTATTACCCGGTTACTTTGCACTGCCCGACGTGGTCGCAATGGTAGCAATGAGAGATAAGTTGCCCTAGAACCACCCACTGACACTGGCGGTGATCACCTTGCCGTCAGTGCCAATATCGATATTACATCGATACATACGCAAACTCACGGCACTGTCTGAGACTATCCGGCTGCCGTAATCTGTGTGTTGCTGCGTTACGTCCAACCAATTCGCTGTGCCCAGTTGCTTCAATACACTTTGCTCAGTGACGCCCGCACTGAAATTGCCACACAAAAACACAACTTCACTGCGAGCTTCACTCCAGAAGAACACGGAAATGATTAGGCTGATAAATAGCAAAACGGCAACCAGCGTGCGCGCTATTTTGGGGGAAAGTGACATACCGTCGTCCTTGATACAGAGCTACTTTCTCAATTTTTGCAGATATTCCCGATTGGTCAATAGCTGTGCGTTAACCCGATTAACCTGCTGCTGAACTTCGCGACGAAAACGCTCAATCAGAGGCTGTTGAAGCGCCAGCCGTCCGCACGACTGCCATTGTTCCGCACGGAATCCCATACCAAACAACACGTATTGTTTACTGGCAGAAGAAAAAAGCTCTTGCCGGTTGCTTGATTCGTAGAGTCCGGGTGGCTGGCTTTGCCACAGCTGTAACGCCTCGCTCAACGAATCAGTCCAGCTTTCATGTTGCTGATGGGCCCGCCAGTAGGCGGAGTCGGTGCGATCCGACAGCACGTAATGCAACTTAATGAAGTCGATGATCTCCTGCCAGCGTTCATTGGTGAGCTGATTAAATCGCTTCGCCAGTACCGGCATTGCCGATGGCGAACGGGGCAATTGCTCTGCAACCCACTCGGCTGACTTTTCTATAAGCACCAAAGCCGTAGCCTCTAGCGGCTCTACGAAACCGGCGGAGACACCAATCGCCACACAATTGTGATGCCAGAAGTATTTTCGGTGGCCGGGATCAAATTTGATTACCCGCGTAGTGACTTCGTCTTGCTGCAAATTGGGATCATTGGCAATGTAGTTACGCAACGTTTGCTCGGCGTCTTCAACGGCACAAAATTCGCTGGCGAAGACATGCCCGATTCCACGACGATGTTGTAAAGCGATATCCCAAATCCAGCCACTCGTCTGCGCTGTTGCAACCGTAGCGGATGCAATTGGGGTTTGCGGCGCTGCATGATTAACCTGCGCAGCAATCGCGGTATCATTGAATAAGACACCTCGCTGGGAGACAAACGGGATCTGAAAGTGCTTGCCCATCAGTACTGCAGCAAAGCCACTACAGTCGATAAACAAATCCCCTTCGACCGTGTTGCCGTCTTCCAGTTGCAAAGCCTTAATTGCTCCGCTGTCGTGGCTGACAATGTGAGCAACATGTCCTTGACGATAAGTTACGCCCAGTTTTTCCGTGCAGTGTGCTTGTAACAATGCCACGAATTTACCGGCGTTCAGGTGATATCCGTAGTTGTAGGTAAAAGCGTACTCGGGGAGTTGGGGCAGTTTCGGTGACAGTTGGCGTTCACAGGCATGCCCCTGAGCGCTAACCCAGGATTCAAAATCCTGCGGATAACCGGCTTCAATCCAGGCGTCGGCCAGACTCAATACGCCGTAGCCCGCTGGTGCCGTGAACGGATGATAATAATGCTGCGCGGGATCTTGTCGCCAGCCTGCAAATTTTGAAGCCTGTTTGAAACTAGCGTCGCAGCAGCTTAAAAACGCCCGCTCAGACAAGCCAATTTGCTTCAACGTGTCACGCATGGTGGGCCAGGTGCCCTCACCCACCCCCAGATTTTTCACGTCAGGCGACTCAAGCAATACCAGTTCCGTGTTACTGTTTTCAACTAACAACGGGTGCCTGGCGGCAATAATTCCAGCCGTTAACCAGCCTGCGGTGCCTCCACCAACAATAACAACTCGGGTCTTCTTACTTGCGGTATTCATAGGTTAAGCGCTTTTATCGGCCGGACAGTATTGTTTTATAAAGGCCTCATGTTCGGGAAGCTGCGCCAGCGCGTTGTTTACCGACTGTTTGAACGCCGTTAACTGCTGCGTCAATGATGCAGTAGGTAACATGCGGCTTGCGCCGTGATGGCGTTTTGGCATCAGGCCCTGGCCCATCATCACCTGTACCCAGGAGTCAACGCGGAACAGCGCCACATCGTCAGGCCACACATAACCATGTTCGGCAAACATTGCCATGCGATGTTGCAGCGACTCAGGAATCTCCATGTTTCGGTAAAAATCCCAGAACGCACTGTCATCGCGTTGTGTCAGATGGTAATGCAGCACAATAAAGTCGCGGATCGTTTCCATTTCTTTTTGGGTTTCGCGGTTATAGCGCTCTGCCAGAAGACCACACTCCCCCTCAAACGGAAACAACTTCATCAATCGAATCAATGCCGTCGTCACCAGATGTATACTGGTTGATTCTAACGGCTCAAGGAATCCACTGCTCAAACCGATTGCTACGCAGTTCTTTGCCCATGCCTGCTGACGCATACCGGTTTTAAATTTCAGGTACCGCGGTTCAGTGACCGCTTCACCAGTCACGTTTGACATTAATGTGGCTAATGCAGTCTCGTCATCAGAGAAACGACTGCTGTACACAATACCGTTTCCTACTCGGGACTGAAGCGGAATTCGCCATTGCCAACCCGCCTTATGCGCAGTTGCAATGGTGTAAGGTCTGGGCGGCTCAACGGCGGTGGTTTGTACGGCAATAGCGCGGTCTGCAGCAAGCAGGTGGCTCCAGTCGTCGTAGCCTACCCCAAGCGCTTCACCGATCAGCAAAGCCCGGAAGCCTGTGCAGTCAATAAAGACATCGCCTTCAATACGCGCGTCGTTGTCCAGAACCAATTCGCGTAAGTTCCCGCTGTCCGGGTGTTTATTCACCGTTGTAATCTTGCCTTCAATACGCGTTACGCCAGCTTGTTCAGCCTTGTTGCGCAAGTAGGCTGCGTAGGCTGTTGCATCCAGGTGATAAGCAAAATTGAGCGGCCGATTGCCGACTTTCAGGGCAAACTTATTTTGTTTTGCCGCTTTTAATTCCAGGCAGTAGTCCTCAAGGGTATCCTGCTGTCCATTGGCCACTGCTTCCATCCAGAACTCATGAAATTCTGCCATCCAGGATCGCTGGCCAATTTCACCAAAGGAATGCACATAGCTGTCGCCCTGATTGCCCCAGTTGTCAAACTGGATCCCAAGCTTAAACGTGGCCTGCGTAGCTGCCATAAACTCGCGTTCATCGAGTCCCATTAAACGGTGGAAGTTACACATAGTCGGGATGGTGGCTTCGCCTACTCCCACTGTGCCAATTTGATCGGACTCCACCAGGGTAATGTCTAACAACGCACCCAAACGGGTAACCAGGCTAAACGCGCTCAACCAGCCGGCAGTGCCGCCGCCGGCAATTACTACGCGGGTTTTACTTTGTGTCATTTACACGCCCGTTTAACGGTTTAAATTATTCAGTAACATTGCACGCATTCTGCGCGCAGATATATCGGTCATGGGCGCCAGTGGCCCGTGACATTCTGGCGGAAGATGGTCTGTCACCTTAGTCGGATCACCAAAGACATAATAGTCAAACAAGGCTCGCCATGCTGCTTTTTCACTCTCGGGTTTGTCGCGTAAACTCAACATGCCGTGCAACAAAGTGTCCATGGGGTTACCAAGAAACGGTTTTGCTGCCATCCACCAAAAATTCACCATGACATTAAATCTGTCCCGGGCTTCAACCTCGTGCCACCACATGCTTGGATAGTACAAGCCATCACCCGGCTCCAAATCAGCGATATATGCATTGTCCAGTGCGGTTTTAAGTTTCGGATACGCATCGAAATCCGGGTTAGCCAGATTGGCAACGGTTACCACCTGTCCACCGGGCGTCGGGCTCAAAGGGCCGGGATACAAATTCTCCGCCTGCTCGGGTGGAAATAACGTAAATCGACGTTTACCCAATACACAACAAGCGATGTTTTTAGGTTGATCAAAATGTGCAGCGGCCACAGACTCTGTGCCAATCCAAATCTTCGGCACGGGTTGATTGTTTTCAAACTCAGGATGCGTAAATTGCAGCGTGTTCTGCGCAGACAGCGCTGGCAGACCTTGATCAAACCGCAGTGAATTAATATACAGATAATCATGCTCATCCTGGCTGAGCTGGCCGCGAATTTGTGAAAGCACGTCGGCAAGACGCGCTTTTTCGGTGACATAATTGAACCCTGTGCAGGTATCGTTATAGCCAAACCGGCCCGCAATGTCTGGCCCACCCTTGTATACCAACAAGGGATTTCCGCTGTCGCCCTTCGCTAAACTATCGAGCACGTCAGTTGCCGATGACAGCCCCTGTTGCACCAACGGCCAGCTTTTTACCAGACCTTTCAGAATAACAGGCTTGTTCAGCGCAAATAAATCGTCGAACGGAATATTGTCAGGCGTGATGCCCTCAAGAACCAATACAGATTGTGTTGCCATGACACTTACCCTGTTTAAATCATTGCGTTCCTGGCATTTTTTAAGGCGATAAGTTGTTGAAAATTGCCCATCGATGCCATTAATAAGAATAGTGGCCCCAGCATACCGTACTGATTTAATCGCGCCAGTTGCTCAGGGGCTAACGCAGCTAGTTTCTGTTGATTTATGGTGTAGTAGTTATTCAGTTTTACCTGTTCCACATTACTTAATTTAATTTCTACCGAAACAGGCTCAAGCAAATCCATCTCAGTGACCAGGGCAAACAAGGTCTGATTATATTGAGCACCGGTTTCCACTGTCTGCAGCGCCTTTTTTACGTATTGCAGATAGCCAGACTCACCACCCATTGGTAAAAAGATATCTTCACCAGACGCTTCGTTTACCCTGGCATCGTCGAGATCAATACAAATCATCGGGGTCGGTTTTTCACCTTCTTCACTGACCTTTGGATAGCCAATACTAAACGGGCCTCTTGCCAGCAGCGACGGCACAAAGCGAGTTGTCCAGCCGTTGTCGTCGAGAAACAGGTTTTCGTCTTTTTCCAGACCCAGTATGGCATGTAGCTGAAGTGCCTCAGTGGCTTCATCACGGTAAATGAGAACAGGAAACTCTTTTTGAAGATCGGCAATTTCTGAAGCATAGACCTGCGTGCGATTCACATTCAGTGAAGGATTACTGGCAGGATTGACATCGACCTTTAGCGCACCGTGGTCAATGTTGTTTAACACTGTAATATTTGACATAACATACTTCGCATTATTGCTAAGAAAAGTATCAATAAACCCAACTTGACTATGGCAGAACCATTCACCGAGATACGGCAAATGTGCTAATTGTTCAAAGGCTTATTCAGACTGTCCCTAAAAATGAACCGCCAGTGTGCATCCTACCTCTACCAACTAATGCAGGTAAACCAGAATCTGGCGGTAATGAAGTGGCTGCCTGACCCAACCAATCAGGCAGCCTTTGACAGATTAGAAGTTGTAACGTGCGCTCAACACGAAACGTCTGTCCAGTTCTTGTACAAAGAACGTGTTGTTGTAGCTACGGCCATATTGACGCTGACCTTCTTCAGTCAGGTTAATGATGTCCATGCTCACAGTCAGATCTTCACTGAAGTCGTAGCTCACGTTGATATCGATCTGCTCGTACTCGTCAACAAATAACGGGTTACGTACTGATGATACAGAACGGTTAACTTCTGACAGGAATGCATCACGCCAGTTGTAAGCAACACGCGCTGACAGACCATCTTTCTCGTAGATAAATACGATGTTGGCACTGTCTGACAGACCTTCCAGAGCGAACTGATCAAGCGATGGATCTGCACCGACATCGTAACCGATATCACCGTCTACGATGGTGAAGTTAGCCTGATAACCAAAGCCACTCTCACCGAAGAAGTGCTGCCAGGCTAGCTCGTAACCAGAGATACGTGCGCTTTGGTTGTTCACTGGCTGAGTAACTTCAAACTGCAGTAACGGGTCACCCGCTTCTGGCGCTACATCATAAGCAGCGAATACTTCGTCTGCGAATAACTGACCTTCTTCAAAGTCGTCAGCCCCGTTTGGATAAGCATCCGGATTTGCAAGTAAGGCAGTCATGGTGAAGAAGTTACGTTCTGTCACTTCAATACCGCGGTCTTCCAATGCAGCAATCGCGTCACCCGACGTTGTACCAGCGGCACCAGACGTCGCATCCAGCAAGCCGAACAGGCTTTGTGAAACCTGCTGAGTACCTACAAAGTTCTCTACGTCTTTGCGGTAGTAACCGACTGACACCATGCTGGCGTCATCGTAGTAATACTCAAGTGACAAGTCGAAGTTGTTAGACAGCAGCGGATCCAGTTTCGCGTTACCACGGCTACCCGATGCAACACCACCCAGGTATGTCGGACGACCTGGCGCACCAATGCTGGTCGCAGTGTACATCTGATTGTAGGCTGGTCGTGCCAGTGTCATGCTGTATGACGCACGTGCTTTCAAATCGTCAGTGATGTTTAACGATACATCAAGGTTTGGCAGGAAGCTCTCATACGTGTGATCTTCAGACAAAGCTTCAGTATTAGAGCCTAACTGAATGCGGAAATCGTTGTCTGATGTCCACAAGATTTGCTCAGGCACAGACTGCAGTGAAATTGACGTTACATCAGTTCGCTCATAACGCGCCCCTACTACCAGGTTAGCTTCAAAGCCACCAATTTCGCCTTCCATTGTAGCCATTGCGTACAATGAAAAAATGTCTTCCTTCACAGTGTTATTAGCTGAACTAACTGCTGGCAAATCACCCGGAGTGAAACCATACTCTGGTGCTACGGCGTTCAGCAAATCAACCGCATTTCCGCGGAATGAAACACTACCCAGCGGAATAGTTGTTGCACCTGCAGGTACCGCAATTGAATCAGCACCGGCAACACCATTCATGTTGTGATCCTGGAATGCACAAGCGGTACAGGTTACGTCAAGCAGGCCTTCCGGAATATTACCCACATCGGCAACACCCCAACCACCAAGCTGTGCTTCAGTTTCATAACGAACCTGTTCCATTTCGGTAGACATATAACCTAAACCGAAATCAAGCTTAACGTCAGCGCCTTTGTCCCAGCTACCGTCGAAGCGGAACTGGTTAACTTTAGAGGTTTGGTCAGACGAAATAGCACGAGTTACCTGTGGGCCTACGTCTGGCAAATCAAAGATGCCGTTGTTGTTACCTTTAATAGAATCGTCAACAACAATGCTGGCTTGTGGTAATGATTGTGAGAAATCAACTGTTTGCCAACCTGCTGTCGCACCCGCCACGTTGAAACGGATAACGTTTTTACCGTACGGACCGTTACCGCCACTGCTTGCTTCTGCAACTGACGCATCAAAACGCAGGTTCAGTGAGTCATTCGCCCACCAGTCAACGTTGAAGCCAAATGACTTAAGTTCGTCTTTCGCACCCATTACCAGGTTTTGGAAGAAGAAGTCTTTACCACCATCGATGTCTTCAGTGAAGCGAATAGGTGTCGCAACAACCGGGTTACCGTCAAATTCCATATCAGTGAACTGACGCGCAAACCAAATACCATCAACAATAGAGGTTGAAGAAATAGTGTTGCTGGCATAAGTCGCATCAGCCGTAATGGTCATATTGTCGTTAGGTGCATACTGCACTGTTAACATACCGTTGATACGCTCACGATTGTCTTCGTTCAAACCTATACCCAGGTTTGAAGGCATCGCAACCAGCTGACCTTCTGCTGGTGCGTTGGTTACATTCGCGCCGTCAACCAGACCGAATGTACCCGGAGAATTTGAATCCCAATTGTACAGCTGGTAGTTTTCCACACTCATGTGGCGGCTACCAGAGTCACGTTCCTGGAATGAACCAAACAGCGCAACACCGAAGTTGCCGTCATCATTTACCCAGTTAGCTACGCCGCTTAACTCTGGTGTTACGCCATCACCGCTTTCGTCTTTCATGGCTTTTACGCCAATAGAAGCGCGGTCATTACCCTGAGCCAGTGGCTTCAGCGTATTAATGTTGATGGTTGCACCAATACCACCTGATGGTACTGCAGCACGACCCGTTTTATACACCTCAATGCCGCTCACACCTTCAGACGCCAGGTTAGAGAAGTCAAATGAACGCGTAGTACCTGATGCGCCCTGATCAAGCGGGTTACCTGTAATTGAGGCAACGTTTGCCGCCGGCATCTGACGTCCGTTCAGGGTGATCAGGTTAAAGTTACCGCCAAAACCACGAACAGTTACTTCTGAACCTTCACCGTTTACACGGTTAATTGACACACCGGTAATACGCTGAAGTGACTCGGCCAGGTTGGTGTCTGGGAACTTACCCATGTCCTCAGCAGAAATTGCATCTACCACACCCGTTGATTGTCTTTTGACATTCATCGACTGAGATAAACTGCCTCGTACACCCCTTACTTCAATCTTTTCTACTGTGCCCGCTTCCTGTGCATAGGCGCCTGAAGCGACCATGACACAAAGTGCCCCGGATACAGCTGTTGCTAGTTTGTTCTTATGAAACATAGTTTGGTTTCCAATTGAGATTAACACTTTTGTTTATGTGTGCGTTTGTGCCTGCTTTTTGTCATCGATGTCATTAAGTGACCCAACCACTCAACCGATAACACTAAGTCGTAGGAAGTCCTACACGCAGTACGCAGTGCTAACATCCAATACGGTTTCTCTCATCCGCATTGAACTGCCACAAATTACCAACTTTGTTAATAATCTGTAACAGTGCAACTTATAGCTTACAATCTGATAACAATGCAAGCATTTTGTAAAGAAACCTAACAAATAAATAAAATACCTGTCATTCATCGTGTTTTTGATCAACTCGGTGCGTTAATTGCTACGGACTTTTTAAACAGAAAAGTAGATTGATATAGAAAAATTGATTCGCTTATTACTATTTCAGACAACGTTATCAAAACGGAACCGGACAAAAATCAAGCTAAACAATAAGTAAAAAACCGGTTTCAAGCCGAAATTTAGCGGTTTTATAGCCACTATTTCGTATTTCATATTGCTATTCAGGAACAGCGCCAAAAATAATGCGTCAAACTTACTACATCGTTGTCATAATGAATTTGATAACGTATTACACAGATTAAAAAACTGGCGAGAGAGAAAAAAGCAGGTATATTAACAAATAGAGTTGTGAACAAATAAGAAAACAATTGTAAACATAACGTATTGTTCACTGTACAATAAATACCTTACCCTACAGGCAAGTACATTATGTAGGCCAATGCCAGAAAATGACTTTGCCAGAGCAATGACACTACAATGCAAAATAATAAAGACAACGGATCGCAAAAATCAGAAAAGCGCGCACCTTTAGCGCTAATGCCAGACAGGCATTTCTTTCACACCATTAAACAGCATGGCCCAATGAGCCGTGCATCCATTGCAAAATTAACCGGCATTTCAAGACCGACGATATCTGAGTCTGCACAACGTCTGGTAAAGCTTGGACTGGTAAACGAAACAAAGCGAAAAACACAAAATAAACAAGGCCGGGCCGGTATTATTTATGAAATCAACGCGTCAAAAGGCATTATTCTGGCTTTGGCGATTGACGTAAAACAAATACAGCTCAGGCTGACCAATCTGGCGCTGGGTGTAATTCGCGACCAGAGCTTTACCATTGACCCAGGCTGGGACAAGCAGGACTTTATTAAAGCGATAATTCAAATCGTTGAACTGTCGCTTAACGATCAGCAAGCGCCTTTACTGGCAATTGGTGTATCGGTAGCCACACCGGTAAATACTACAACCGGTGAAATTATCGCACTGCCCTTTTCCCAATTCACGGTGATCCACGAGATTAACTTCAAACTCCTTCTCCATAGTCATTTTCAGTGTCCTGTCACCATAGATAACGACGTAAACTGGGCAACGCTTGCAGAAAAGGCCAACGGCATTGCCAGACACGAATCCGACTTTGTGTTCATTTACTTTGGTGAAGGTATTGGTGGCGGTGTGTATTTCGACAATCACCTGATTCGTGGCGCGGCGGGTATGGCCGGTGAATTGGGTCATATCATGATTGAAGAAGGCGTTAACCTGCAGGATTATGTGCACAAACACAAGTTACAGGAAGCGCTCGAAGCCGGCGATGACCTGACGACACACCCTGCCCTCATCATTATTTCCCGTATCATTGCTTCCATGGCAACAATAATGAACCCAAATATGTTTGTATTAGGTGGCCCGCTCACCAAATACCCTACGTTTATCCCAGCCATTATTGCGCTAACGCGGCCGCAACTGTTTACCCCAACGCTTATTGTTGCCAGTGAAGCGCCTAATTTCGCACCGCTCAATGGTGTTGAGGCCGGAACCTACGACCTGGCGCTGGCAGAATTCGGGCTACCAGCTCCAGACGACCTAGCGATTAAGTGATTCGAATACCGGCCATTTGCGTTTTCGGTTTAGCTGACAGTCAGTTTCCGGTAGCTCCTACTTTGAAAGAAAAGCGCGACCTGCCTCTCGCTTAAAAGGGGGCGACAATGCGCCCCATTCAGAATTACCGCCGAACTACCTTCAGTACCACTAGAACAACCAACTCAATAATGCAGCCAGCATAAAGGCTATGCTACCTAGCAATGTTTCCATCACAGTCCAGGTTTTCAGAGTGGTTTTTTCGTCCATTTCAAGCAGTCTTGATACCAGCCAAAACCCGGAGTCGTTAACGTGAGACAACACGGTTGCACCACCGGCTATGGCAATAACAATGCAACATAAGTCCATGGCCGACAGGCCAGTTTGCGCAGACACAACCGGTGCCAGTAAAGCCGCAGTGGTGGTTAAGGCTACCGTTGCTGAACCTTGTGCCACCCGAATACAAGAAGACAACACAAATGCCGCAACGATAATGGGGAGCCCGGTATCGGCCAGCAGTTCAGCAAGGGCATTACCAATCCCAGATGCCCGAAGCACGCCGCCGAACATACCGCCAGCACCAGTAATTAAAATCACTGCGCACAATGGACCGAGCGCATCGTTACACAAAGACTCCAGTTGCGTACGCGTAAACTGCACGCGTAACAACCACAACGTTAGCAATAAGGTAATTAACAGCGCGACAGGCGTCTTACCCAATACCCGAATAGCCGACAGCGCGTCATTGGGCGTTAATACGCCTGATGTTAGCAAAGTATTGGCCACGGTATCCAGTGAAATCAGTAGAAAAGGCGTCAGCAGAATAACCAGCACCCGGCTAAAGGAAGGGGTTGTTGTGTTGGTGTTCGCCATTGACTGAGTGGTAAACCACGTCGGGATAGGCAGTTTAAATGTTGTACCCGCATATAAACCATACAAATAGCCGCCCAGGTACCAGGTAGGGATCGCAACGAGCACGCCAACCAGCAGCAATAATCCCATATTTACGCCGAGCAAATCAGCAGCGGCCACAGGCCCTGGGTGCGGCGGTACAAACGCATGCATTACCGCAAACGCCCCGGCAGCGGGTAACACCAATGACAGCGTCGATATGGCTAGCTTTCGCGCGACAGTCAGCAATATCGGCATCATCACAATTAAACCGGCGTCAAAGAAAATCGGGAAGCCAAACAGCAAAGACGCAACGCCCAATGCTAACGGCGCCCGTTGTTCACCGAATAAATCAACCAGACGTTTTGCCAGGACTTCAGCTCCACCACTGGCATCCAGTAATTTACCGATCATGCCACCCAACCCGACAAGCAATGCCACCGCAGCCAGTGTCCCGCCAAACCCGGATAGCATGACAGGCACTATGTCGGCTGTATTTACACCGCTGAATACGGCTGTTATCAAACTCACCAATATTAATGCGATAAATGCATGCATGCGTACAACAATCACCAGAAACATCAATGTTAGTATCATTGCCAGCCCGGTAAACAGTAACATCCCCTGCTCCACGTAATTCTCCTCACCTACTTAAACTATTGCGCAAATTGTGATTTACATTCTGTGTAGCATGGCTACAATGTTACGCATAACATTAAGATAAACATTTTTTTAACAACAAACAAGTGGCAGGTATGACTTTATCCAATCAATCTGGGCTAAACCGCTGTATTGTCGTGATGGGCGTCAGTGGAAGTGGGAAAAGCAGTGTTGCAGAGCAGCTCGCCGAGCGGTGCAACGCGGTTTTCATAGATGGAGATGATCTACATCCTGCTCACAATATCGAAAAAATGGCCAAAGGCGAACCACTCACCGACGAAGACAGAGCCCCCTGGCTTCATGAAATATGCGCGCAGAGCAATAAATATCTGGCTTCGGGTGAAGATGTCGTTGTCGTATGTTCTGCATTGAAGTACAGCTATCGCCATGTCTTCCGTCAACACATTGCGAATCTGACTTTTGTATTTTTGCAGGGCGACTACACACTCATCGAAAAGCGAATGACCGCGCGTCAGGGCCACTTTATGAAGGCCGGTATGTTAAAAAGTCAGTTTGAAACCCTCGAACCTCCCGACGAAATGGAAAACGATGTCATTTCTATCGACATTTCAGCACCGTTACCTGAGGTAGTGCAGCAGGCTTACCAACTGTTGCCGTTAGTAAGCGAGTAGCCTAAATCATACGTAGAGGTTGCACTGCGCTTGCCGTTTACTGCATCAATAAGCAGCTGTGCGCTTTTATTACCCATTTCTTCGCGCGGTGTCACAACACTGGTAAGTTTGGGTTTCATCGCCTGGCCAATATCCAACGCATTAAAACCGACGACGGCCATATCCGCCGGAATACGGATGCCCTTCTCCATACAATATTGCATTGCACCAATAGCAAGATCGTCATTGGTACAAAACACCCCATCTACACGACTGTAATTATCCAGAGCCTGCCTCATTAACGCCTGCCCTTGCGTAAAACTGGAATGAAATGGCGTTGCAACACTGGATGGTGTCAGCTCGGCTTCCCACATAGCCTGTTCGTATCCCTGCTGCCTCAGACGTGTTCTATTGTCGAGCCGTGCGGCGAGGTAGATAACATGGCGACAGCCCCGCTTGAGCATTTCGCTAACCGTCTCGTAGGATGCCTGGCGGTGATCCATTCCAACCGCCATATCCAGTGGCGCGTCCGGGATTTCCATCGCTTCCACCACAGGAATACCAGACTGTTTAATCATATTGATGGTTTTAGGGGTGTGCGTAGTTTCACACAAAATCAGACCATCAACGCGATAAGACAACAACATGGCTACCTTGCGTTCTTCAACACGCGGGTCATACCCCGTGTGTGCAAGCAAGATATCAAAACCCGCTGGTTGAGTGATGGATTCAACCCCTTCAACCAAAGAAGAGAAAACCTGATTGGATAACGAGGGGATCACAACGCCGATAGTTTTGCTTATGGCTTTTGACATCAATGCCGGTGCCCTGTTTTGTACAAAGCCCTGCGTTTCAACGATATTCGCAATCCGCTCTCTGGTGGCTTTAGCAACGCGCTCAGGCTCTCGAAAATAACGCGAGACCGTCATTTTCGTAATACCAAGTTCGTCTGCAATATCTTGAAGTGTCAGTGTTTTCTTTTTATTCATAGCGCCTCCGCAACAACCAGTATGTTACAAGTAACATTTTAAGTAAAGCTATTGCTGGGCGTGTTGTTGGCGTGATAGAGCCTGCTCAAAAGCAAGCATCACATCCCTGTCGGTAAGATAAAACGTAATTGAAAGCGATGCCGCGTAAACTGATGCCACACTGATTGCGATATCAGCGGCTTGTTTATGGGGATACCCGTAAACACCACAGGAAATTGCCGGTACCGCAATGGTGGTACATCCCAGTTTCAGCGCGAGTTTAAAGCTATTGGTATAAGCACGGGCAAGTGTTTCAGCGGGTTCAGGATCGCGGGCATAAATAGGGCCCACTGTGTGAATAACGTAACGGGCAGAGAGTTTACCGGCTTCGGTATACCTGGCTTCACCGAACGAGCAACGGATGCCATCGACATCAGGAATTTGCTTGCAAGCTGCCAGCAAAGCCGGTCCTGCAGCCCGATGTATAGCACCGTCAACGCCCCCGCCTCCCAATAACTGCGGGTTCGCCGCATTTATTATGGCGTCCACGTTGGCAAGGGTGATGTCGCCGGCAAACAAGGATACAGACATCATCGAGCTCCGGTTAAGGAATAATGGTTTCGAGTTGCCATTGTTCACCGTCAAGGCGGTAACGTTCCCGGGTTTGCGGATTGCCCTTCAAACTCAGGTAATCGACATTGGAAATATCCAGTCTCACCACCCCAAACTGCGATGGTGGCTTGTCTGTAGCAGTCTGTTCCGCGACCAACGCTTGTTCTGGATTTGCCCGCAATTCACCGGGCTTGCCCCACAAAAACTGCGCCTTGGCGGGCTCAGATAATCGCTCCCAGTGCTGTTTACACAAGGCCTCATCACTTTCCATGGTCAACAGCGCACAACTCACCGTAAAGCGATACTGCTCTCGGGTTTTCGCGATGTACCAACACACCGCTGCATGAGGATTGTGTTGAAGGTCTTGCCACTTTTGACTGCGGGTATCGGTGATCAACCACAAGGCATCCCGATTTTCATCCAGTCCTCTGCAAACCACGGTGCGATTGTGTAAACTGCCATCGGGTGACTGCGTGGCCAGCTGAAAATAGCGACTTTCCGGCGTGCTGCGAGTTTGATACAGACTCTTTACCAGACGCTGCCGCCAGACACTCATGCGCTTGCTACTTTCTCAGTTGAAGTTGCCAACGAAAACAGGCGGTAAAAATTCGCCGTCGTTGCTTCGGCCAGGGCTTTTGTCGAAATACCCCGTAAGTTAGCAATAAATTCAGCAACCTCAACCACGTAACCGGGCTGATTCGGCTTACCGCGATACGGAACTGGTGCCAACCACGGAGAGTCGGTTTCGATGAGCATCCGCTCAAGGGGAATCGCTTTGGCCACTTCCTGTAATTCAGCGGCAGATTTAAAGGTCACAATGCCCGACAAGGATATGTAAAACCCAAGCTCGATGGCAGCTTCTGCCATTGCAAGATCTTCTGTAAAGCAGTGCAATACGCCCTGCGTGCCGGGTGCAAGGTGTGCTTTTAATAGTTCAATGGTTTCCTGACGCGCGTCACGGGTATGAATGATCAGCGGTTTACCCGTTTCATTGGCCACTCGGATGTGATCAATAAACGACTGTACCTGTACCTCCCGGGTATCTGCACTGTAGTAATAATCGAGGCCGGTTTCACCAATCGCGACGACCTTGTCATCGCTGGCTGCGGCAAGCAACGCTTCGTAACTGCAGGCTTCATCCTGATGTAACGGGTGCACACCGCACGACACAGAGACATCATCAAACTCAGCGACCGTTTCTACCATCATTGGGTAATCATTGACAGAGACAGACACACACAAAAAGTGTTCTACACCGCGACGGCGGGCAAAATCCAGCGTTTCGCGCAATGCTTCAGGTGATTTGTCTAAACGATCTAAATGACAATGTGAGTCAACAAACAAAATTGGCCTCTTACTGTTGAATAAGTTGAGAAAAGAGTTGGGTTAGCAGCAATGTTTTGTTGATTCCCGGGTGCTGAGCCCGCCGGGCAAACCCGATACATTGCTGATACCGCTCGAAGTCACTGCTACGTAACTGCGCGCGATACTGATCATGATAATACTGCTGGCACCAGTCAATAACGAGTTCTGCACTGCCCTGCCACTTAGCCGCAATTGCCGTGATATCGGCTTTGCCCGACAACATGTCAGCCAAACCATCGGTAAATTCACGATAGGACAAACCCGCTTCATCCTGCAGCGCACTCAACACTCTGAGTGGCGCATTGCCATAGGCTTGCAACAGCGCTTCTGTCACGTCAAAGTCGCCCTGAGTAGCGAGCCAGTTTAAACTTTGGCTAACGGACGGCAACGCAAGTTGATGTTTTTCACAGCGACTTAAGATGGTAGGCAACAACGCGTTAAGATTACTGGTGATTAGGATTAAGTACGTGTTGTCGGTGGGCTCTTCGAGGGTTTTAAGTAACGCATTCGAGGCCGCTTCGGTCATTTTGTCGGCCACCGGTATCAACAATACTTTGTGACGCCCTATCTGAGCGGTGGAATTTAACTTGGCGATACCACTTCGAATAGCGTCAACACCAAGTTGTTTTTCACTCTCTAACACATGATGGTCAGGATGAGTCCCGGCACTGACGAGCTTGCAACTTTGACATTGTCCGCACTCCCCCTGCTCCGAGGGCTGCAAGCACAACAGTCCTTTCATCAAAGCATTGGCTAACTGGCGTTTACCAATCCCTTCAGGACCGCTCAACAATAAACCGTGGTGCAAACTGTGCTGTAAAAAGCGCTGCATTAAGGCCTGGCGGGTCGATATCAGCCAGGGCAATAAATGTTCAGACGCGGCTTCGGTAATCATTGCAGAAATTGCTCCACCACTTCTTTTACCTGCTGGTGTACATCGGGCATTGCCTGCATTGCGCTAATAGTAACAATGCTGTCGTCCTGATCAGCCAGTGCCTGATAGCGAGCACGGGTACGCTCGAAAAACGCCAGACCGGACAACTCTATGCGGTCCAGTTCGCCACGACCTCGGGCCCGGGCCAGGCCGGTTGCCGGCTCCACATCCAGGTACAGGGTTAAGTCCGGGCTAAAGCCTTTTAACGTCAGGTCCCGCAGTGTTGTAAGGGTTGTTTGCGAAATTCCGCGCCCACCGCCCTGGTATGCCTGCGACGATAAATCATGGCGATCGCCAATTACCCAGGTATCGTTCGCCAATGCTGGCTTGATTACATTCGCCAACAATTGCGCCCGCGCTGCGTACATCAGCATTAATTCGGTTTCTTCAACCACGGTTTCCTGCCAGTTCTGCTTTACACACTCACGAATGGCTTCGGCCATAGGCGTACCGCCTGGCTCTCGGGTGGTTATCGTCTTGTGCCCTTTTGCATTCACTAACGTCTCAATGAGTGCAATCACAGAGCTTTTCCCTGCGCCCTCAAGGCCTTCAACAACTATAAACTTTCCGCTCATGGGCGATCACTTATCCTCTTTCTTTAACTGGTACTGCCTGACCGCCTGATTGTGCGCCTGCAGCGTAGCCGAAAACACATGGCTGCCGTCGCCTTTTGCTACAAAATATAAATCTTCAGTCACTTCCGGCAGCAAGGCCGCTTCTACTGCCGCTTTACCAATCATCGCAATGGGCCCGGGTGGCAGGCCTTTGTGCACGTATGTATTGTAAGGGGTGTCTTCCCGAAGGTGCTTGCGCGTTAGATTGCCGTCGAAGCGGTCGCCAAGGCCATAGATAACGGTGGGGTCAGTTTGCAGACGCATATTGCGCTCAAGACGATTCACAAACACACCCGCAATATGCATGCGCTCGAATTCAAGCGCGGTCTCTTTTTCAATAATCGACGCCATAATCAACACTTCAAACGGCGCGTTGTAAGGCAATCCCCCCAAGCGTTGTTCCCACCGTTTCAGCAAAAATGCCTGCATGGCGTCTGACGCTCGCTGCACAATTTCGCTCGCTTTGGTACCGTTGGTGAAATGGTATGTATCGGCCAGTAACAACCCTTCCAGCGATGTAACTGGCTGTTTGGCATAAGGTTGCCAGCTATCCAGAATGGGCTGCAGTTGCTCAGCGGTCAGATCATTGTCTAACCATTCACTGTCTGCCAGTGTTTGCAGCCACTGGTCAAAAGTCAGTCCTTCTATCAGCGTAATGTCATATTGCACTTCTTGCCCCGAAGCCAGCAACGAGAAAACCGCTTCAAGATTACTACCGGGTTGAATTTCGTAAGTACCGGCACGAATATGTGTGTCTCTGGCTACCAGCTTCAACCATACCCTGGCCACCCGGCGAGACATAGGGAGCCAGCCTTTTCGTTCGAAATCGTTAATGGTGGCTATCGCAGACTGTCCGGCAGGCAAGGTATAGTGCACCGCCTCTTCAACCAGTAAGGGTTTGCTCGTCTGATACTGAAACCAACCGTTCAGTGTCATTACGGCAGCGACCAGCAATAACACCAGAATAATAAACTTACGCACGGATACATTCCTGTTTGTAGGCACCTGCCAGTGATTGCTGCAGCGCTTTTACGGGGGCCAGAGAGTACTCATGAGTTTCTGAAGAATGCGCATTGACCAACGAGTGGACAGGGACAATTTGCATAAGCGCATTTGTCAGCATGACTGCATCAGCGTCGTACAAATTACGCAAGTGATATTCCCCCACTTCGACGTGTTCGGTGTGCTCCAGGATAAACTGTCGCATAACCCCATTTACCCCAGCTTTTGACAAATCAGGCGTAAACCAAACGCCATGTTTAAACCAGAACAGATTAGCTGCACTGGCTTCAATGACTGTGGTATTAGCGTCTGTGACAACACAATCATCACAGTCCATGGTTTGCATGGCGTGTTTAACCAACACCTGTTCAAGGCGATTAGCATGCTTCAAACCTGCCAACAAAGGTTGATGTGCCAGCGTAACCGGAGACACCCCCAGAGAGATCCCATGTTGACGCCATGTTTCGTACAAAGCAGGCACAGCATGCCAACTTACTGCCAACGAGACAGCAGCTTGCTCTGGTCGGGTATAGCCTCTGCCGCCCTGACCACTGCCTAATAAAATCTTGAGCACGCCATCTTGCTGTTGTTGCATGGCAGTGCGAATCACATCTTCTATTGCGGTGGCGGTTACTGTTATGCCCAGTGCGGCAGCGTCGTTAACTAATCGCGACACGTGACGAGACAGCAAGCCGACGCGGCCGTCTGATACGTGCATAGTGGTAAATACACCGTCACCATAGTTCGCTAAACGATCGTTTAACGCAAACTGGTCGAGTGGTTGTAATGACACAGACTCTGACATGTCCTGCTAAACAAAAATATCCATAATGTTGGCGAGTATATCAGTAATTGGGCGGGAAATTTACTCTGTTCCAAAACAAAAACGGAAGCCGAAGCTTCCGTTTATCTTGATTGTTTACGCAGTAATTACAGTCGCTTGAAAATCAAGCTGCCGTTAGTACCGCCAAAGCCGAAGGAGTTACACAGTGCGTAATCTTCTTCAAAACCTTTTGCTTTGTGCGCAACGAAGTCCAGGTCACAACCTTCGCCCGGATTGTCCAGGTTAATGGTTGGCGGCGCCATTTTGTCGCGCAGTGCCAACACGGTGAAGATGGCTTCTACGGAACCCGCTGCACCTAACAAATGGCCTGTCATCGACTTTGTAGAGCTCACCAACAGGTTATGCGCATGCTCACCAAATACGCCTTTCACTGCAGAAACTTCTGCAATGTCACCAGCAGGTGTAGAGGTACCGTGGGCATTGATATAACCGATTTTTTCCGGTTCGATTTGCGCATCGTTAATGGCATTTACCATTGAAGCTGCTGCGCCTTCGCCGTTTTCTGGCGGAGAGGTCATGTGATACGCATCGCCACTCATACCGAAACCGACCAGCTCTGCATAAATCGTGGCGCCGCGAGCGACCGCTGATTCATACTCTTCCAGCATAACCACGCCAGCACCTTCACCCATAACAAAACCGTCACGGTCTTTGTCCCATGGGCGACTTGCCTGTTGTGGAGCATCATTGCGTGCAGACAACGCGCGTGCTGCAGCGAAACCTGCAATACCCAGCGGCGTGATGGTCGCTTCCGCACCACCTGCCAACATGGCATCAGCATCGCCATAAGCGATGGTTCTGGCCGCAACACCGATGTTGTGTACACCTGTTGTACAGGCTGTCACGATGTTCAGGTTAGGCCCTTTCAGCCCTTCCATAATAGACAGGAAGCCTGAAATCATATTAGTAATCGTTGATGGAACAAAGAAAGGCGACACACGACGTGGTCCGCTGTTCATCAACTTTACGTGATTCTGTTCAATTTGTTCGAGGCCACCGATACCCGATCCAATAGCCACACCTACCCGGTGCGCATTGTCGGCGGTAACCGCTAAGCCTGAATCGGCTAAAGCCTGTTTACCCGCTGCAATCCCCAGTTGGATAAAGCGGTCCATTTTCTTGGCTTCTTTTTTATCGATATATTCTTGCGGATCGAAGTCATTGATTTGACCTGCAAACCGGGTTGAATATTCACTGCAATCAAAATGGGTGATTTCACCGATCCCACTTTCACCCGCCAACAGGCGTGTCCAGGTCTTGTCGACCGACAAACCCAGAGGGGAAAGCATACCCAGACCAGTAACCACTACGCGACGTTTTGTCACAAAATGCCCTCGCATTGGAACTTATAAGGAAGGTAAACAGAAAACGGCTCGTTATCGAGCCGTTTTATCTGGAAAAAGATGCTTACGCGTCTTTGTTTGCGTTGATGTAGTCGATAGCAGACTGAACAGTCGTGATCTTCTCAGCTTCTTCATCTGGAATCTCAGTGTCGAACTCTTCTTCTAACGCCATTACCAACTCAACAGTGTCAAGCGAGTCAGCGCCTAAATCATCAACAAACGATGCTTCGGATTTAACTTCTTCTTCTTTAACACCAAGCTGCTCAACGATGATTTTTTTTACGCGCTCTTCAATGTTACTCATAATTCTAGGTTTCCCTTAACGTCACTAGATACAAAAAATGCCGCTAGTTTATTTTGCAAGACTTAACCTTGCAAGCAACCAGTAGAAACAAATGGCCTGGTCAAACCAGCAGCTAACCAAGTTTAATCAACAAGATTTTTACATTCAAGGATTTATCTCGTTGCGTGTCAATGTTCTTTGCATAAAACACGCAAACTCAGACTTATCCCATATACATGCCACCATTCACCTGAATGGTTTCACCTGTTATATATGCTGCGCCAGTGCTTACCAGGAAGCTGACTGTCGCGGCAATTTCCTCTGGCTGACCCAAACGGTTCGCCGGAATATCTTTAAAAATCGCTTCGCGTTGTTCGTCGCTCAGCGCTTTTGTCATATCAGTATCAATAAATCCAGGCGCGACCACGTTAACCGTGATGCCACGCGAAGCAACTTCGCGTGCCAACGACTTAGAAAAGCCGATTACACCCGCTTTTGCAGCAGCGTAGTTTGCCTGACCAGCGTTACCCGCACAACCTACTACCGAACCGATCGACACAATGCGACCGAAACGCTTCTTCATCATTCCACGCAAAACGGCTTTTGACAATGAAAAGATAGACGTCAGGTTGGTATCCATGATCGCCTGCCATTCGTCATCTTTCATGCGCATTAGCAGATTATCGCGTGTGATACCGGCATTATTCACTAAAATCTCAACCGCGCCAAATTCGTCTGTAATGGCTTTAACCAAGGCTTCAGATGCGCCTGGCTCGGTTACATTTAGTGTCATGCCTTTACCGCCTGACGCTTGCAAATACTCTGTAATGGCGGCAGCACCGGCATCGCTGGTTGCAGTACCAATAACAATTGCGCCCTGCTCTGCCAGTTGTGTGGCAATCGCTTTACCAATACCACGGCTGGCACCAGTAACTAACGCAATTTTACCCTGTAAATCACTCATGTTGTTACGTTCCTGTTTACGCTTCCTGCCACGCACTCAGCGTGTCAGGTGTGTTGATAGCGGAATAATTAATCGATTTAGCAATGCGCTTGCCCAGCCCGGTCAATACTTTACCCGGACCTACTTCAATAATGGTGTCGATGCCTTCAGCCGCTAAAAACTCAACGGTTTTCGTCCACTGTACCGGGCAATAAAGCTGACGCACCAATGCGTTGCGAATATTGTCCGGGTTGCTTTCTACTGCAACGTCTACGTTGTTAACCACCTTTACAGATGGCTCGCTTAACGTAATGCTGGCAAGGGCGTCGTCTAACTGGTCTGCGGCCGGACGCATTAATTCGCAGTGCGAAGGTACGCTAACCGACAGCGGTAATGCGCGCTTAGCACCCGCTTCTTTACAGGCCGCCGCGGCTTGTTCAGCGGCTTTAGTTTCACCTGCAATTACCACCTGACCAGGTGAATTGTAATTGACCGGCGCAACCACATCACCTGTCGCAATGGCCGTTTCGTTACAGATATCGGCAATTGCGTCGTCGTCCAGTCCAATAATGGCATACATAGCGCCCGCACCCGCTGGTACAGCTTGCTGCATAAATTGTCCACGCGCTTCAACCAGCTTAACGGCATCTTCAAATGCCATTGCACCGCTGCAAACTAACGCCGAGTACTCACCCAGACTGTGACCAGCCATGTATTCAGGCTCGATACCCTGTTCGGCAAGAAGGCGATAAATAGCCACACTGGCAGTCAGTAACGCAGGTTGTGTAACTTGTGTTTCATTCAGTTTTTCAGCGTCGTTTTGTACCAACGCCCACAAATCGTAACCTAATACTGCTGAGGCTTGAGAAAATGTATCGATAATCGAAGCATGTGTTTCTGAAAGTTCTTTCAGCATGCCAACCGTCTGAGATCCTTGACCGGGAAATACGCAGGCGATACGAGACATAAGAATTCCTTATTATTTTTCTGATTAAGGTCGAATTACACCTGGTGCGCTTAGTAGCGCACTAATGCAGATGCCCAGGCAAAACCACCACCGAATGCTTCCAGCAGCAAGTGCTGGCCACGTTGGATTCTGCCATCGCGTACAGCGGTGTCTAACGCCGTAGGAACGGTCGCCGCTGAGGTATTGCCATAGTTTTCCAGCGTCAGAACGACCTGGTCTAATGACATATCCAGCTTTTTCGCTGTCGCTTTAATAATTCGGAAGTTTGCTTGGTGAGGCACCAACCAGTCAAGATCAGATTTGGCCATATTATTTGCAGCCAGGGTCTGCTCTACTACCTCAGAGAGTTTGGTGACCGCCACTTTAAAGACTTCATTGCCTTTCATGACGCCCCAGTTTTCGTGGACAGACTGCTCGTCACCACGCGTAGGGTTACCCACATACAACAAATCAGCGTAAGAACCAGCTGCGTTAATATGAGTAGATAAAATACCAGGCTCGTCACTGGCTTCAATAATCGTTGCGCCTGCAGCATCACCGAACAAAATCACCATAGTGCGATCAGACGGGTCAACTAAACGGCTTAAACAATCGGTACCGATTACCAATATACGCTTGGCCATGCCGCTTTTTATATACTGGTCAGCGACGCTTAACGCATAACAGTAGCCAGCACAGGCTGCAGCAACATCAAAAGCTGGAATATTGTCCAGCCCGAGAATTTTTTGGATTTCGCATGCGCTGCTGGGTAAGGCGTAACGGCCTGACGTTGTTGCACACACAATCATGTCGATAGATTTTGGATCAATGCCCGCCGCTTCAAATGCTTTTTTGCTGGCTTCGGCGCCCATAGTAGCGGCCGTTTCGTGCGGGCCGGCTATGCGGCGTTCTTTGATACCGGTGCGGTCTGTAATCCATTCGTCGCTGGTGTCCACCATGACTTCGAGATCAGCATTGGTGCGCACATCACTGGGATAATAACTTCCCGTCCCGATAATACGTGAAAATTTGCTCAAAGTTGCTCCAATAAAACGGTTTCTATTTTACTTTTTATTTTTTCTGGTACGTTCATCTCAGCTTCCTGCTTGGCTTGCAGGATGGCATAGTAGAATGCGTCTGCCGAGGCGTTACCGTGGCTCTTTATCACAATGCCGCGCAATCCTAACAGACTGGCACCGTTATACTGGTCGGGGTTCACCCGGTTGTAGACGGTTTTTAACAGTGGAAGGGCAATTCGTGCCATTAATCGACTGAAAAAGCTCTCCTGAGACTGGCGCTTCACTTCATTTATTACCAGTTTGGCCAGTCCTTCACAAGACTTAAGCGCTATGTTGCCAGTAAAACCGTCGGTTACCACTACATCGGCGTTGTCGGTAAAGATGTCATCACCTTCCACATAACCGATGTAATTTAAGCCCCGCGCATTTCGAAACAGCTGGTCGGCGTATTTGACTTGCGCGTTGCCTTTAATATCTTCTTCGCCCACGTTTAGCAGTGCTACGCGGGGTTGTTGAATACCGCTGATTTGTTCAGCCAGAACAGAGCCCATGACACCATATTGAAACAGGATCTCAGAGGTACAATTGACGTTGGCGCCCAGGTCCAGCAAAAATACCCGGTGATGACTTGCCGTTGGCATATCAGATACCAACGCGGGCCGGTCGATGCCGGGGAGTGTTTTCAACACGTAAAACGCGAGCGTTAACAGCGCACCAGTATTTCCGGCACTGACACAGGCGTGTGCTTCACCGGCTTCAACCAGCTCCAGCATTTTACGCATGGACGACTGCTTTTTATTACGTAACGCTGACGTGGGGGCCTCTCCCATTTCAACCGATTGTTCGCAGTGCTGAACTACAACGCGCTGACGCTGGTCGTCGGTTAAATCTTCTAATGCGGGAGATATGATTTCTTCGCGACCGCACAGAATAAACTGTACATCGGGAAGTGTTTGAATAGCTTGCTTTGCAGCGGAAAGGATAACAGGGGGACCATGATCGCCCCCCATGATATCT
>CERD01073209.1_pt1 | contig 137538 bp, 144 predicted proteins | sample 530931 | NCBI WGS metagenome assembly CERD01 (sample SAMEA2621101, study PRJEB7988) | marine metagenome | isolation source: saline water (ENVO:00002010), including
AAGCTGGGAAGGTGTGAGGGCCTGGGACTTAATGCTTTCACTGGCCGGAACTTGCAAGAAAAACGGTGTGAGTTTCTTCAAATTTCTTTTAGAGCGACATAATCGACACGAAAAAATGCCATATCTTGGCCAAATAATAGCTCAATCTTAAGTCTTAAAAATCTGCACAACATTTGGGGCGCTTACAAATTCACTGTAGAATTTTTTGACACCCATATTAACAATTACAAAGCGTCTAGCGAGGAATCACCAAAACTGGGATAATCTGATCAAGATTAAAATTAAAGATAATACTTAAATGAAAGAAAGGGCCTTATGGATAAACTATTACTTGGATTAACACTTTTGGTATCAGTGCCATCTTTCGCTCTTGAATTGGACTCATTTGAAGTAAGAATAATGGGTGGTGAAGTGAAGGCTCTTCAGGAACGAGAGACCTTTTTTTCCACAACTAAGCATTTGTTAGATACATTTTTTAATAAAAAAGAAGTGTTTGTGGATACAGACTCTTTTGAGTTTGATGTGCTACAAGGCGGCGCTGTTTCTCGCAAAGTTACTGTGAAAGGGGTCGAAAATTGCTCTGTGGAAGAAGTTGTATATAGCTATCATGCCATCCATATTACCTGTGGCGACAATGAACGCAGATCATTTGATTATGATGCCAAAGTAAAAAAATGGTCGCCATACTAATGCCCTAGTTATCGATTAAAACTCTGGTTAGAAAAGTAGAGACTTGAAATAAATTCGATCAGGAAAGATCGGTTTTGAAATCAGGTTTTGATGCACATTTATATAAAGGCAAAGAAACAATAAACATGGTTTGGATATATACCATTAACTTTTAAGGAACTAGACTATGAAAAAATTGTTACTACTTATAACCTTATCTATGAGTTTTAGCATTTACGCTGGTTGCTATAACGATATTTTGGATATCTCTAGCCTTGGTGTTGCGAACAGAGTTTGTAATAATGTTGCAGATGAGTGCTATTTAAATGCTCTTACTGATGAATCAAATAGTGCGTCTGACTCAGCTCAAATATGCCAGATGTTGAATAATGATTTGTCATTACTTGAAGGACAATGTTATTTAGAAAATAAAGACTTAGGGCATAACCCAATTGTTGTAAGAAATTGTATCAATGTTTCCGATAAATGTTATTCAACTTTACGTGAAGGTGGGTCATATTCTAAATTAGAAGCTTCTCACATCTGCCAAATGTTGAATAATGATCTATCACTACTTGAAGGTCAATGTTTTCAAAATAAAATAAATAATACACATGTTTTTATCGCTGTGAAACAGTGTCTAGCTATCGAATAAGTCTCTGTCCAGAAAGACAGAGACTTAAAACAAAATCCACTTCGATCACGAATGATCGTCTTTAAAATCACGGTTTGATGAACACTTTTTTGAAAGACAAAGAAACTATAAACACGGTTTTAAAATAAACCATTTGATAAAATTGAACTGGTCTAAAGGAATTTGTTATGAAGAAAATTATAGTGTTTACGTTGCTGTTTCTCACGTCTTCTCTTGGTCTCACTCAAGTCGAGAATAACAAGTGTTATTTTGAATCAGGGAAGCCTTATGCTGGTAGGTATTCAGTTATACCTACTATCAAACTAATGAACGAAGATGGTACACAAGTTTATTCAGGCAATTCGTATGGGGATGGAAAACTTGCCACATTTGTACTTAATAACTTTAATAGCCTCCCATGTACCTTAAAGTTCAGATCGTGTAGCCTTAAAAAAGCTGAGAATTATGATGATTTTATTTTACTTTATGTAAATGAAAAGGATTCAGAATCTTTTTCAACGTCCAAGGGACACCGTGCTAACAGTATTAATACAATTAGAAAAGTTGTAGAGTTCTTTCAAAAGCAAGGTATTTGCAAAGTTTCCGGGCTAGAATTACTAGATAACTAGTAAGTCTCTGTTTAAAAAGGCAGAGACTTGAAGGTCTCATGAAAGATTCTTCCTGATCAAGGTTTGATCTATTTTATTCCACTCTCTAACTTCCCAAGCATTTGCCTCTAAATCAAGGATGCTCCAACAGGATTGGACCTTTAAAATCTTCTTTCTTTGTATTGATCTGTGTCGTAAGCATCGCTTTGGTCGTACTGTTCTTGCTTCTCAGAACAGGATGAAAAGAAGCTGAGTGCTAATAAAAGAAGTAATATCGTCTTCATGTCTTAAATAAGAAGCAGCATATGTTCCAATCTAGGGTTCTGTATAAGCTTTGTTTAACTGCGCAGGCCATAGCTAACTTAATGCTTAGCCTTACGGCTTTACAAATGCTTTACTTGATCGCATGAAACAACAATTAAGGTCTATTTCACCAAATATTATTCTAATACCTGTTGCCCTCGCCATAGGAGTCGCTGTGTTGTTTGGAGTCTTTAGTGAAGACTACGATATTCTACAGTTGGTAAAGAATGGCTTCTCCTACCTATTTAGAGGAGAGAGCGTCGAGACTCGAATTATAATGTCTGCTGTTCTCATTGGAATTGGCAATGGACTATTTATTCCGATGAACGCTCTGCTTTTAGCAGTTGTCTTCTTTCTGCCAGGAATGGATGGGTTTATTGCATGTATGCTTGGCGCTTTATTGGCCGCAATTATCGGGTATGCATATGGTTATTGGTTAGATCTTTCTGTTGTCAAAAAGCGCTTTGGACAGAAATATGACCTCCTGGTCGAAGAGGTCTGCAAAGACGGACTAAAATCAGTGATCGCTCTTTGTTTTGCTCCTGTGGCCCCAAATACCGTTACAAATATTTTTGCAGGCGTTTGTAAAATTCCTCTTTGGAAGCTTCTTTTAGGAACCATTATCGGTTTCCTGCCTGGCGTAACGCTTCTTACGCTGCTTGGAAGAGAAATTAGGCACATGTTTGAAGAGCCAGGAGTCCAGACCGGAATAGCCATTGCCGGGGTGTTGCTTCTTTTAGTTGTTTCCGCCAAAATAGGGAAGCGAATAACAAAGAAGTTGGAGAGTCAAAATGGGCAATAAACTTGGTTCAAAACCCCACCCATGGCATGGGATCAATCCTTTTGCGGATAAAGATAAGAATATACTAAACATCTATATTGAAATGGTGCCAGACGACACTGTAAAGTATGAGCTTGATAAAGAATCAGGCTATTTGAAAGTGGATCGTCCTCAAAAGTATTCAAACATTATTCCGGCCTTATACGGTTTTGTTCCTAAAACCTACTGTGATGAAAAGGTTGCCAAACTTAGTGTGGACGCAACTGGCAGAGAAGGCCTGGAAGGGGATAAAGACCCGTTGGATATTTGTGTGCTAACTGAAAAACACATCCGTCATGGTGATGTTTTGCTTGAGGCCATTCCAATAGGTGGCTTTCGAATGCTTGATGGCGGAGAAGTGGATGATAAAGTAATAGCAGTTCTTAAAAACGATGCTGTTTATGGAAGCATCAAAGACGTTAAAGACTGTCCTGAAGGCATTATAAATAGATTAAGACACTATTTTTTAACATATAAACAAATACCGAAGACTGGTGAGACGCCAGTTGCTGAAATCACCCACTTGTATGGAGCGGACGAGGCGCTCAAAGTGCTTAACGCCTCGCTACTCGATTATTCTAATGAGTTTGAAGAAGATTAGTACTCTTCTTCAAGCGCGCCTTCTTCATCCAACATTGGATCTTCTTGTAGGAGTTCATCCTCCTGCATTTGTTGCTCGTCTTCAATCATCTCGTCGTCCTCTATAAGGGAGTCATCCTCAAACATGCTTTCTTGCTCTTGAATGCCCATGGTGTCGTCTTCAATTGAAGGCTCATTGTCACATGAAGCTAGTCCAAACATTCCCAATAGGGCAAGCAACCAAATAATATTCTTTTTCATATCAAACTCCTTTTTAAGTTTCTAAAGGTCTTAAGTAGACCGAGTCGTTTTTATCTGCTGATTCACTATAAGCAAATTGACTGCCAAAGTTTGAAATTAAATTATGTAGGGCAGCAGGATTGCATCTAAATAGTGGTTTTAAGGAGAGGCCAATGAGTAGAAATAGATCCACCCCCTCGCTCTGGGATATCGACATAGATCAAAAGAAAGTGTCTAACTATTTTCCAAAACTTACCTCAGATACAAATTGTGAAATTTGTATTGTGGGGGGAGGAATAACAGGCATAACTCTTGCCTATATACTTGCTAGTCAAGGTAGAGATGTGGTCCTGTTGGAGGGGGAGCATATTGGCGCTGGAGCAACTGGCGCAACCTCAGCGCATTTAGATCCTTTGACAGATCTGAGACCTAGCGAGCTGCTGGATAGGTTTGGTGAAAAGGAATCTAAAATGATTCTAAAATCAAACTTCAAGGCCATGAATTTCATAGAGGCGCTGTCGAGAAATCATGCCCCTGGTTGTGAGTTTAAAAAAGTTCCTGGCGCTTTCATCGCTTATAATGAAGAAGATGAAAAAAAGCTTAAAAAAGAAAAAGAGGCGTGTGAGAAGCTTGAGCTTGACGCATTTTTAGAGGAGCAGGCGACCCATCCCATGGGAATAAAATCCAAGCTCACCTTATACCTTCACGCTAGGTTCCACCCCACAAAGTATCTATTCTGCTTGGCCAAGGCCGCAAGACAAAAGGGCGCTCGAATATTTCAACAGTCCAAGGTCAGGGAGATTAAGGAAGGTAAGGCAGTCCTTGAAAATGTAAGCGCGAAAGCTCAAACATTTGTGATGGCCACCCATATGCCCTTTGGCCTGCATCCTATAATTCAAAGTCGAGTGTATCCCTATCGCTCATATATGATATTAGCGAAATTAAAAGAAGAGTTTCCAGATGAGTTGATGTGGGATCTCCAAGAACCTTATCATTACCTTAGAAGGGTCGGGGATGACCGCGCCAAGCATGTGCTGATTGGCGGATCAGATCACAGAACTGGCGAAAAAACTGATACCTTTAAGGCCTATGAAAAACTAAGAAATTATGCCAAGGCGAGGCTTAATGTCGAAAGCTTTGAGGCCAGCTGGTCCGGACAATTCTATCTCTCCTCTGATGGACTTCCCTATATTGGAAAAGTTTCCCCTTTGGAAAACATTTATTACGCGACAGGCTTTGAAGGAAATGGGCTTACCTTCGGAACCTTGGCGGCACAAATTATTGGGGACGATATATTAGGAGTGTCCAATTCTGCATCTAAGCTATACTCCCCAGGACGTTTAAATATTACAAGCTCTGGAAAACGTTTTGTAGGCCACAACATAACCACGGCCAAGGACTTTATTCTCGATCGCTTTGGTGGAGATAGAAAAAGTCCATATGATCTCAAAGTTGGAGAGGGAGAGATTCTTTTTCATAACGGAGAGCAAGTGGCCTGTTATAAAGATGAACAAAATAATGTTCACGCACTAAGTCCTGTCTGTCCTCACGCTAAGTGCCATGTGAGGTGGAATAACTCAGAAAAGTCTTGGGATTGTCCATGCCATGGCGGACGCTTCTCAGCTACCGGAGAGTTGCTACAAGGCCCTCCAACAGAGGGATTAAAAGTAAGAGATGATGTTATAAAAGAAGAAGGGTGGGAGGATCAACCTCCCGCCTGATTATTTTGCTTGAGAGATTTTTATTTTCTTCATTCTGCCTTCACCAAGGGATTCAGATTTAAATGCTGATCCTTCCAGGCTCTTATGAATGATTCTTCTTTCCGCAGGGTTTAGAGATCTTTTAAGAACCACTGGCCTTCTAGTTTGCTTAACGCGGGCCTTGGTTTTCTCTACCAATTGAACAAGGTCCTCTTCTTTCTGCTTGTCATCTTTTTGCTGCTCAACAGAAGCATTGATTCTAAGACCCTTTGAGGATCTAAGCTTATCTTGAAGATACACTTGAGTTAGAGTTTCAAAAGACCTTAAAAGTTGCTTTCTATTTGTAAGAAGAAGACCTAGGTCTTTCCCCTTAAAGACAATATCCAGGCTTCCTCTACCTTGATGTACGCTTACATAAAGATCAAGCTTAGAAAGCTTAACTGTTTCAATTAAGAAAGGAAGAACCAAACGCTTAAGTGGTTTGGTGTAGAAACGGAACTTTTTAAGTTTTGGCCCAAAAATAAAGAATTTACGCTTTCCTTCCTCTAAGACTTTACTTGCAAGAAGATCCTTGTCTTGAACATCAAAATGTTTAAGAGCTGCTGCTTGGGCCTGGTCAAAGTCATAGCTTTCAATTTCAAAGTCTTTATGCTCAGGTTTTTCAGCTCTTTTTCTATCTTCTCTTTTCTTGTTGTCTTTTTTAGGAGCGTCTTTGCGATCTGTTTGAGACCTTTTTTGTCTTGGCTCTCTTTCTCTTGAATCCTCAACCACCTTCAATGTCCTTTTGTCTACTCTAGGTCTCCTGCCAATATCCTGGGCAAAGTCAGCATCTGTTAGATCCATTTTAGGTATTTTCGAGTCGATATATTCGTAAATTGCGTCCAAGTTTTCGCAATCCTCATAACCGCATAAGCTAATGGCCTGACCTTCCTTGCCTGCTCGTCCTGTTCTTCCGATTCTATGAACATAGTTTGACGCGTCTTGTGGGAGATCGTAATTAATAACTAAATTTACATCTTTTATATCAAGGCCTCTTGCGGCCACATCTGTACAAACAAGTATTGTTACTTCTTTGTCTCTGAATTCTTGCATCAAGCGAGTTCTTTTGTTTTGGCTTAACGCTCCAGAAATTGGCTTTGCAGGAAATCCAAGCCTTCTTAGCCACTCGGCAACTACGTGAGTCTGAATCTGAGTGTTGCAAAAAACAATCGCATATGTGTCTTGGTGCTCTCTAAGAATGTTAACCATAAGAGGCATTTTTTCTTTAGAGCTTATGATCGCAACCTTGTGGTCAATATTGTCCACCAACAGGTCATCAGTGTTTATTCTTAATTCCACAGGGTGGGATCTAAACTTATAAGCAAGTCTTAAAACTTCTTGATTTGAAGTCGCGGAAACCATTATAAGCTGTCTGTCGGCAGGGGCCTGGCCTAGAATGTCTTCAACATCTTTTTGGAATCCCATGTCAAAAAGTCTGTCGGCCTCATCAAAGACAACGCCTTTGCACTTTGAAAGACTTGTGGATTTTTGACCTAAAAGATCTTTGATTCTTCCTGGGGTTCCCACTAAAACATGTGGGTTTTTGGAAAGCAGTTCTTTTTGCTTTTGTATACTTTCTCCACCAATCAAGCAGACAGTGGTAATGCCCATATGCTCGCCAAACTCTTTAAATACTTTGTCAGTTTGTTGAGCAAGTTCTCTAGTCGGGCTGAGTACTAAATATAGAGGCTCTCCGTTAAGATCGCCGAATTCTTCTTTATGTTGCGCTAAGTCTTCCAGTATAGGTATGGCGAAGGATCCTGTCTTTCCACTGCCAGTTTCCGCTTGGGCGAAAATGTCCTTTCCTTCGAGTATTGGCTTTATGGTCAATTCTTGAATGGGGGAGGGCTTTGAGAAGCCGGCCTTGTCCAGACCTTTAAGAAGTTCCGAGTTTAAGTTGTAATCTTTAAAAGTGTGTTCTGTTTCAGTGTTTTGCATGCGTCAATAAGATAAACGCTTTAATGTCCTTAGGCAACACTCAATACTGATAAAAACTATATAAGCTCTTTAAACTTTTGATCTCTAAACTTTTTCCTAATCCACAAGAAGTACAAAGCGCCCATTAATGCTCCGCCTAAGTGGGCTCCGTGTCCTATTGGGAACCCGCCTCCTCTGGTTTGAGCAATTAGACCCCATAGGTCAACTCCGACAAATAATAAGGCGCCCCAAATTGCTCCAATAGGTATAAATCCCAGCAAGAGTATTTTCTTCTTAGGAAATAGAAGGGCGTATAGCAGTATTATTCCAGCAATGGCCCCTGACGCGCCTAAAGCGTTTAGGTAGGGCTCTTGTAAAAGAAAGTAGGATGTGGCGGCGTGTAAAAATGAGCCAGAAACACCTGCCACCAAATAGAATACTAAAAAGGCTTTTCTCCCAGTTATTTGGATAACAATTGTTCCAAAGCTGTGAAGAACAAACATGTTTATAAAAATGTGGAAAAAGGCGTTGTGAGAAAAAGCTGAGCTTAAGAGAACCCAGAATCTTCCTTTGGCCAAGGCATCCCAACTAACCAGGAAGTTTTGCGCCATAAACTGCAAGCTTCCCTCGTAAAAAGAGTACTGCCAGCTTAAAAACACGCCGATATTTATCATGATAATTGTTCTGATCAGCTGAGATTTGTAAAAGGGATCTATAAATCGCTCCATACCAAAGCCTAGCGTTGGTGAGCTTAAAATCCAAGAGCCTTTCGATTAAGTATAGGGAAGCTAAGTTATATTTGGCCTATACAAATGGGAAATGCGTTGTGCGCCATTAAAGAATGTAATATGAATTAAGATATGAAAAAACAAGTTTTATGCCTAAGCAATGACCAACTCTTTAATTTCGACTCTAATCTTTTTGAGACAAATCATGCTCATGATGTTTCATCAGTTGTAAGCAAGATTAAAAACTCTTTTCCGGATCTTATTGTCGCAAGTTTGGATTGCAAGATAGATAAGTCAAAAGAGATGCTAAACGCTTTGGATGAATGCGATATCTTCTCGCATGTCCCCGTGATAGTCTTGGCGTCCGACACTAAAGACCTGGATCCAAAAATTAAAGAGAAGGTTTATTTAAAGTCCTGCCAGAGGGAGCTATCAAGCTTTGCCGCTCTGGCCTGCTGACTATAGAGAGGTGTCAATATACGGCCCCTCGTTTTCTTCGTAAAAACCTTCATCTGTGTCGTAGTAGTCGAATTCTTCGCCATAATAATCGTAGTCCATATCTTCTTCGATTAAATCAACATCATCGAAATAGGCGTCGTCATACTCCACTGGATCTTCATATTCAAGCTGCTCTTGAGGCAGATAATCGCCTTCAGCGTAGGGAGAGAAATCGTCTTGATAGTTTCTTTCATCTCCCCAGTCAACGTCCCGTGGTTCATTTATGTCAGTAATGGTTTGAGCATTGGTTGCAAGTGACAGTGACGTCAGCACTGTGATTATTAAAAGCTTTATTTGAAAAAGTCTCATAACTCCTCCTGAGTGTTAAACTGCAAATAGGGCGCCCTTTAGTGAAAGGACTGAGCGAATGTGGTGCTTTCTAAGGATTTCTTAGCTTCGGCTTTGTTGATGTCATCAATTTGTTCATTTAGAAGCCAAAAGTCATACAACACACCCAGAAAAAATACTCCCCCTGAAAGTAGGTAAACAATTGCGCTTGTCCACTTTTGCTCATAAAACCTATGCGCGCCAAAAACTCCTAGAAAGGTAAGCAGTATCCAGGCGATGTTATAGTCTAAGGGACCCTCACTGAACCTATTGTCCGCCTCCTCATCCATTCTAGGAATAAGGAAAACATCCACAAGCCAACCAATTCCAAAGAGCCCTAAGGTGAAAAACCATATGGTTCCACTAATTGGTTTTCCGTAATAGAAGCGATGAGCTCCGGTGAAACCAAAAAGCCAAAGCAAGTAGCCTAAAATTATACTATGCGAATTGTTTTGCTCCATCCTTTAAAACCTCCAAAACAATATGGATTCAAGATTTGCGCCGGCCAAGTGGTACGAGGGTTGCAACAGTTTTGAGCGGGCCATAACCAAGGAGGAATCATGCAAGGTGACAAGGCAGTTATTTTAGATATGGACGGGGTGCTCTTAAAAACTCACCACCTTCACGCTATGGCCTGGAAGCGACTGTTTGACGAGTTTCTTAAAGAGCATAGTGAAGTAAATCAAACAGAATTCATCCCTTTTGATGAAATTAATGACTACAGAAAGTATGTAGATGGAATGCCAAGACTTCAAGGGCTTCAAAACTTCTTGCTATCAAGAAGAATAGATCTTCCATGGGGGAGTGATAATGACACAGACAATGATCACACTATTATTGGACTTGGAAAAAGAAAACAGCGCTATTACCAAGAGCTTCTAAACACCAAAGGGCCAAAGGTGTTTAAAGACAGCGTGGAGGTTATTAAAAAATGGACCAATCACCACGTTCCAATGGCCGTGGTTTCGTCTAGCCAAAATTGCAAACAAGTTCTTGCCATGGGGAGAGTGGAAATCTTTTTTGACACTATTGTGGACCCTCAGTTGGCCGCCAAGCAAGACTTGAAAGGAAAGCCTGAGCCCGACTACTTTGTGCATGGTGCGGAACTTTTGGGATTTAAACCAGACCAATCCTACGTTGTGGAGGATTCTCTTGCAGGCGTGAAGGCCGCCAAAAAAGGTGGCTTTTCCAAAGTGTTTGGGATGGTTCACGGTGAAGACTCGGAAAAAGAAAATCAATTAAGAGACGCAGGCGCTGACGCCATAATTCACTCCCTGTCAGAGATTCACGACCCGGAATTATAGAATGGACTCTTGGAAATTAACCTATTGTGAATGGAAGCAAGAAAAGGCAGGACACCAAGAGGCTTTGTGCACTCTCGGCAATGGGTATATGGCCGTTAGAGGCACAGGCCCTGAGGCAAAATCAGACTCTATTCACTACCCAGGAGTTTATCTTGCAGGCGGCTACAATAAGCTGGAAACCGAAGTTGAAAGTCGCATGGTCGAAAATGAGGACCTGGTAAATTGGCCGAACTGGCTGCCACTTACATTTAAGGTTGAAGACGGAGAATGGTTCGAACTAGGAACAGTGAACATCTTGGAGTTTAAAAAGGAAATCTCCATGCAGGATGGCTTTCTTTATCGAAGGATTGAATTCGAAGACAAAGAAAAGCGGAGAACACGCCTTGAAGAGCGAAGAATATTGAGCATGGAAAATAAGCACGTCGGCGCCATTGAGTGGAAAATTACACCTTTGAACTGGGAGGGAGAAGTTACCTTAAAATCCTTTCTTGATGGTGGAGTTAGGAACGAAGGAGTCGAAAGATACAAAAAACTAAACTCTCTTCATTTGGAGGTTCGGAAAAAAGGTGTTGCCCAAGAAAACATTGTCTATTTAGAGTGCCAGACCAATCAATCTGAAATCGTAATGGGCCAAGCATCAAAAGTCGATGTTTATGAGAATCGCCTGCTTTGTTCCCACTCAAGAATTACCTTTCAGCAAGAAAAGCTTATAGGGCAAGAGGTGAGGTTTAAATGCTCACGTCTTAAAACCTATACAGTAGAGAAGGTTTGTGTGTTTTACACCTCTAAAGATCATGCCATATCATCACCCATCGACGCTGCAAATAAGCTTGTTAGAAGACTGCCGAGGTTCTCAGCGCTTTTTGCCAAACATCAACTTAAGTGGAAAGAGCTCTGGTTTCAGTTTGATTTGTCCATGCAAAGCATGCCCGCAGAAAACATGGCACTTAGGCTTCACATCTTTCACCTTTTGCAAACAGCTTGTCACAACACTATTGGACTCGACACTAGCGTTCCCGCTAGGGGACTCCATGGTGAGGCATATCGAGGTCATATCTTTTGGGATGAACTCTTTATCTTTCCATTTTACTACCTAAGGATGCCGGAGCTATCAAGATCTCTTTTGATGTACAGATACAGAAGACTTTCAGAGGCCAAACAACTTGCCAAGGAAGAGGGGTATGAGGGTGCAATGTATCCTTGGCAGAGCGGAAGCGATGGAAGCGAAGAAGGACAAAAGTTGCATCTTAATCCTAATTCTGGCAATTGGGTACCGGACAACACCAGCCTTCAAAGACATATAAACGGCGCTATCGTTTACAATGTTGTGAAGTATTATGAGGCAACCCATGATCATGAATTTATGCACTACTATGGAGTGGAAATAATATTTGAAATTTGCAAGTTTTGGGTCTCGGCCGTAAGGCTTTGTTCTGAATCTAAGAAATATGAGTTGTGTCACATTGTAGGGCCTGATGAGTTTCACACCAAATACCCGGACAAAGATGAAGCAGGGCTGCACAATAATGCTTACACCAACTTTCTTGCTTCATGGTCTATAAAAAAGGCCTTAAGCTTTTTCGAAGCCCAAAGTGAAACTAAGCAAGGAGAGCTCCTTGAAGAATTAGACCTCACTCACGACGACTTATCCTTGTGGGAAAGAGTCGCCTCAAATTTATTGATCCCTTTTCAAGGGGAAGGGATTATCTCTCAGTTTAGCGGGTACGAGGATTTAGAGGATTTTCCTTTTGAAAAGTACATCCGGAAATATGGAAACATTCAAAGACTCGATAGAATCCTTGAGGCCGAGGGAGATGACATCAATAAATACAAAGTGAACAAGCAGGCGGATGTGCTCATGCTTTTTTACCTGTTCTCCGCTGAGGAGCTGAATGAGCAGTTTTCATACATGGGATATGACTTTAAAAGTGAATGGATTCCCAAAAATATTCACTACTATTTAGAGCAAACCACTAATGGATCATCCTTGAGCCGAGTTGCCCACTCTTGGGTTATGGCAAGGCTTGATCGTGTAAAATCATGGAGACTCTTCCAAGAGGCACTTGCGAGTGATCTCATGGACACCCAGGGGGGAACAACTAGCGAGGGAATTCACCTAGGGGCCATGGCCGGAACAGTGGACATTGTTCAAAGATGCTTTGTGGGCATTGAAATTAGAAGAGATGTCCTTTGGTTCAACCCTCTGTTGCCAAAAGAGCTTGGAACATTAATATTCCGAATAAGATATAGAGGGCATATGCTCAAAGTGAAAGTTGATCACCAGTGCCTGTGGGTGGAAGTTGAGAGGAGCTGGATTGGCAATGGAAAGATTGGTTTTCAAGACCAAGTGTATGAATTTAGGCAGGGCGACTCCTTCGAATTTGGTTTATGCGCGCAAAGGCCAGTCATGCATTGAAATTTGTTCAACACAGGCCATACAAGGCTTGATCGTTATTTTTAATGCGCTAAATTAATCGCATGATAAGTGATGTAAATAAGGCCGATAGGGCATTTGTAATTGTTAGTGATATTGAAATGAGCTGCGGCGGAGACATGGATGATTTTGTCCATACCCGCTACCTTTGTGAGTTCATTGACCAGTATAACCAAGGCGATTATAAGGACAAGGAAGTTGATCTTGTCTTCAATGGCGACACCTTCGACTTTCTAAAAACACAAATTGATCACGACACTCCTCACTTAATTGATGAGGAGATGGCAATGGATAAATTGACCCAAATAGAGACTGCCCATAAAGCGTTCTTTGAAACCCTGGCAAAGTTTGTGAAACATAAAGATGCGGCCAGGAGAGTTCACTTTATTGTTGGCAATCACGACCAAGAGCTGCTTTTTCCAAAAGTGCAGGACCGTATAGTTGAATTGTGCGGAAACAGCGGACAAATCCTTTTTCCTGGATTTGAGATGCGAGTTGGTGACTTGTTGATTGAGCATGGCTCCCAGAAAGACCAACTTTTTCAAGTGCCTGTTGACAGGCCATTTCTCGAATACAATGGCAAAAAAATACTTAACCTTCCTTGGACAAGTGTGACAATAATCAACACATTAATTCCATTTAGAAGCGAATTTCACGCTTTGGACAGGATCAAACCGAAGCTTGAGGTTTTTGAAAGAGTGCCAGAGCTAAAAGAGTGGATGCTTGGCAGGCTTTGGAACTATTGGACCAATGACTATTTGAAAGACTATGTTAAAAGCTCTGATCCACTTAAAAAGATAAGCTGGTCCATGATTAAAGAGGCCTTTAAAAGAAGTCTGTTTTTCAACCCTGATGTTGAGGTGGGCGAGGCGTTCGCAAAAAAACTTGAAAAGGAAGAACATGTTAAAGTCACAGTGGTTGGGCATGTTCATGATCCTAAAATCTTTTGCAATGGCAATAGAAAAGTTATCCAGGCCGGATGTTTTAGAGACGAGTTCATGTTGGAAGAGGGGGGCACAAAATATACTCCTATCGCCAAAAGCTACACTGAGATCTTATTTAAAGACAATAAGACAATAGCAAGCAACCTCATTGAAGTTAGCGGTCCTGAAATTGAAAAATGGCGCTATCCAAAAGCTTTGGAAGAGTATCGTGAAGTGCTAAGAGAAAAGCTTAAGGTCGAGAAAGCAATAAAAGAAAACAAGTCTAAACCAATGATTGAAGACCCAGGCGCAAGAGCGCTAGAAACTCCTTCTGTCATTATGAAGGCCACTAAAAAATATCAAGAAGCTTTTAAAAATTAATCATTCAGCGAAGCGTTGTTCGCTTATTGCCATGATTTCTGGACGCAAAGTATTTAACAGATCTGTGTCTACTCCAGTTATCGCATTTAATTGTTTTGAGGAGCTAAACTGTCCCATCCTCTCACGGGCATCAATTACTCTTTGAGCACTCTGCTCATCCAATCCTAGAAATACAAAGTCATCTTTGCTAAGACGGTTAACATCCGCCATTGTGGCGCATACTTGAAGTGCTGGTAGATCTCTCTTGTCGGTTTTATTTTCGGCCATCTTTACCATGGTTTGCGCACGGCCCTCAGCTATTGTGAAACGTCCTAGTTCGCCTTTAATCTTCTTTTCCTTGATGTCATGTCCCACCTCGACATCTACAACCTTGTTCATGCTCATCTGTCTTTGCTTCTTGAGCTCAATAAGCTCTTTTTGAAGCCCGGCCACTTTCTGTTGTAGCTCTTTGATCTGTTTGGTAGTTGTTTGCTCCTGTCTTTGTTTGATATCCATGTTTCCCTGTTTTTTCATGCTTTCTTCGATAATGAGATCTTCAACAATATAGACATCGCTTTTATCTGCTTGGGTCCAAGCACTTTGAGTGGTTGCAATTAGCACAAAGATTAAAAGTGAAATTCGTTTCATAATTAAATCCTTTAAGTATTGTCGGAAATAAAGTAGCAGGCCATGCGCCAATTGAATCTACTTCCTATTCTGGTAGATAAATTGCACAAAGTTTTCTGAAGATGAGTACAAGGAGTTGTAGTGGCCTTTAAAATTTATTCGCCAGCTTTCAAAAATAATGGCCTTATCCCCAAAAAATATACCTGTGAAGGGGCCAACGTATCTCCGCCTCTTAAGTGGAGTGGTGTCCCTAAAGGCGCCGTATCTTTTGCTTTGGTTGTGGAAGATCCAGACGGCCTAGACCCAAAAGCTCCAAAGATGGTATGGGATCACTGGGTTTTATACAACATTCTAGGAGATAAACGAGAGTTGAAGGAGGACTATGGTGATCTTCCTTTTGATAGCTGTCAGGGAATAAATAGCTGGCAGAAAATAGGGGATGGAGGCCCGTGTCGACCAGCGGGAAGGCACCGGTATGTCTGTAAATTTTTGCCCTTAAAGACTATTTGGAAGCTGCTGGCAAGCCTAGTAAAGAAAAGCTTATGAAGTTGATAAAGCCAAACGTATTGGATGCTGCGGAAATTACTGGACTGTATGAGCTGGAGAGTGCAAATCAAGTCGCTCCTCCTCTTTAAGTGGAGAGCGTTTTGCAAATTAATACCCTTAGTACATGGAGGTGCTTATGAAAAAACATAATAAAGAAAATCTTATAAAAAAAGGCGTAAACAACCTGCGCAACCTATTTAATCAAGGCAAAAAGAGTAGACGTCCTATAAAGGAACAAGAGGTTGCCCAGAGAGGAAATGTCGAAAACCTAAATAAAGACGAAACAACCACCAGATAAATTTTTAACGACTGTTTCAAGGATGAATCACTAACCCAAGGAGGAATTATGTCAGTCAAAGATCGTGGATTTGCATCTATGGATCCCGCCAAACAAAGAGAAATTGCGAGCAAGGGAGGCAAAGCAAGCCCTAAGAACTTTAAGAACAGGCCAGAGGCCGAGCTTAGAGAAATTGCCCGCAAGGGTGGCAGGGCCAGCCATAGAGGAAAGTCCAATCCAAGTAGAGATTAACACCAAAACAGGGCCGGTCTTTTTTACAGACCGGCCTTTATATACCTAAAATCACATACTCATTCATATTGTAATATTTTCCAAACGGTTTTAATGATTGCTGCGTGGTGTTATTTTTCACCCCTAAGAAAAAAAGGAAGCAATATGAAAAGAATGCCATCAAAAGTTTTAGCCTCAGTAAGTTTATTCGCTCTATTAGCTAGTTCATGCTCTCCAAATCCCAGACGTGAACTTAATGCAGATGAGAGAGTCGCCGATATTATGTGGCTAAGCTCAAAGATCGAAGCAAACTACGCACCCCTAGAATACAAAGAGGAGCTTCATGGCTTTGACTACGAAGAAATAAAAAATCAATACATAGAGCTTGCTAAACAAGACCAGTCTAATGAAGAATTCTACCTCCTTATGCACAAGTTTGTTGCTGAACTTAAGGATGGACACGTGAGCGCTTCACTAACACGATCAGAACTTTCGGGCAGAAGCGAATTTGCATTCCTAGGGTTTGTAGGCCATCGACATGGTGACAATTACCTGGTTAAAGACTTTGCGCCAACATTCTCAGCAAGCGGGCATTACCCTATTAAAAAGAATGATGAAATTGTTGAATTCAATGGCATGAGCATGAAAGATGCTGTTGATAAGCTAATCAAGCCTTACAGAAACGTGGGCAATGAGCAGGCCAACTATACTATCCTTATGTCCAAACTATTTTTAAGAACTTCTCTCTCAATGCCTATGCCTGAGGATGAGAATGTTAAGTTAAAGATCAAAAGAGGATCCAAGACGTTTGAAGTTGAGGTTCCTTGGATTGTTGAAGATTATGCTAAGTTTGCCAACAGACAAAAGGCCGCAGTTGCCAAAATTGCCCAGGAAAAGGGCGTGGATGTAAAAGAAGAAGAAAACAAAGCAAGGGCTTTGGCGCAAATGGCGAGCATTCACCCATACATGACCAAAAGCTTCATCAAAAACACCTTAAAGTCTTTGAAAGGGAAGAAAGGACTTGATGTTAACGAGCTTCTTCAAAAGGTTTCAACTTTAAGTCCGGATGCAACTTTTGAATTTCAGGCGCCGAGCGTTTATGGACAGGAGTTTGAATTTTATAAAACTTTTGCCAACACTCTTAAAGCGCAAGGGGAGGCAAAGTCTCCAATTGAAGCTCTTAAAGAAGAAAGATATGTGCCTTCGAATGTTTACCCTGTGCCGGCCGCTAAAACTTATCCAGCATACGTTGCCATTGAAGAAAAAGATGGAAAAAGAACTGCGATTGGTTATATCAGAATTAACACTTTCTCTCCTGAAGGGGACGAGTCAGTGGTTTTAAAAGAGTTTAAAGAAACTTTGAAATTCTTTAGAGACTTTGGGCTTCAGGGCGTTAACAAAGTCGTTATTGATCTTATCAACAACGGTGGTGGGTCTTTAAGACTTGGTCTTAAAATGTCAGCGCTTCTTAGTTCGAAAAACATCGAGATGCCAGGCCTTCAGTATATGCTTAACGACTCTTGGATGGATCAGTACCAAAAGTCTTCAAATGTGCATATGAATGACGCTGCAAGAGTAGTGGCACAGAGAGCTTACGAAGAAATGCTGGATATGTTCCAAAACGGTGACAGATTAAGCAACAACTACTCTGCTCATACGCTTTACCCATTTAGCATTCAAGCAAACAAAGACATGGTTGCCTTTGACAAGGCCTTTGACTTTGAGATTGCTGTTGTAACAAATGAAATGTGCGCATCTATGTGTGATATCTTTTCTTCAATTCTAAAAGAGAATAAGATGGCGACATTCATTGGTGAACAAACAATGGGTGCTGGTGGAAACGTTGTAAACCACTTCCTTGCTCCAAACAGTGGAATGAAGGTTTCGCTTACAGAGTCACTAGTGGTTAGCAGCTTTGGCGAATATTTGGAGAACAACGGTGTTAAGCCTGATATTGAAATGGAAGTTAACAAGTACCAGAAAACAAAGTACCAGGAAGTAATTAAAAAAGGCTTCAGCATCCTAAAATAAGACTATGATTTAGGAAATAAAAAAAGGGAGTTGAAAAACTCCCTTTTTTATTTTGTTGTGTTTTTATTTTACCTAGCTAGTTTTGAATAGCTTCTCTCTCTTCTTTAAGAGTCTTTAAAAGAGTTTTTGTCTTTTCTGTAAGCTCTCTATTTGCATTTGAAACACTTTCGTTGCTTATACTTGCTGGCATTTGAACTGTCTGGTTGTAACTCTCAAGCATGCCTTTAAGCTTTAATGAGCACATGACTTCCGACTTTGCTTTAGAGAGAACGTCATCAACAGATTGCTTTTCTGCAATATACTTTGCTTGGCATGCCATACTGTTTACAATCTCTACTTTGGGTCTTTCATGAATTTCGTCACCCCCATTGGGGTCGCTCCAGTAAATCGACCAACTGCTAATTGTTGAAAGGTCACCACCTTTGCCGTATTCAAACTCAAAGCTATCCTTCTCGCAAAGACTCATGATCTCGCTGAATTTGTCTATTGCTTTTTCAGGTAGATCTCCAAGTTGATCATCTAAGTAATCATCGAATTGATATCCTGTAATTGGCATTAAGGCATCCGAATCATAGGTGGCAAGCTCTTCTTTTAGGTATGATAATTTTTCAGAGAAAACTTTTTCATACTTCATGGTTCTGACACTTGCTTTGAAGGTCTTATTATTCGATATTTTTTCTAATTGATTTGTCAGTTTGATTATTTGGGTTCGACATTGGTTAAATTGCTTGGGATTGTTGTTCTCCAACTCAAGGACAGCGTCAGTTAGCTTGCAGCAAAATTGTTCGTTAAGATATTCGTCTGAGTCAAAGCGCAATTTCATGTTATTAACACCATAGTAAGTTTTCTGAACAGACTTTATTAAAACAAAATCTACTGTGTGGGTTACTATTTTTAAAACACCTTCTATAGCACTACCGATCAACACTTCCAAACCAAGAAAGGCGTGAGATTTTTTAATTAAAGAGATTCTATCAAAGAACGACGTTGATTTTTTAGCTGCTTCAAAGGCATGGAATATATCAGACTTGTCGACTGCCTCATTTGAAAAGTTTTGTATAAAATCCTGGGATAATAGATCATACTTTTTACCTGTTTTGTTATTTACAGCAGTTCTCAAGAATGGGTTTACCGTTAAATCAACAATCTTTACATTATTCAAACGGAACTTAAGGTGGTGGTTATTACCTTCGCTATTAACTTTTGCTTTCAAGCTTAGTTGATCAAGCTCCTTTGGAAGTATTTTTACTTTTTTCATTTTTTTATATCTATCTTTTATCAGGTATTCATATGGAATTGATTCAAGCTTTTTGAGACTGGTGTGAAATGTTTTATTCACAGTGTCGAGTAGATCGTTTGGTTTCGCGACTACATGGGTCGTTAAAAAAATGAACAAGAACAAAGTGGTGTAGCAAAACTTTTTCATAATTTTCCTCATCAAATGGGCGCTACCCCCTTTGCTGCAAAGGTTAAATATAGCTTATTGATTTATCGGATTTTGAAAGTAATTTCTTTAGGAATATGAGTGTGAGGGCCTTATGGCATTAATAAACAGTAAGGAGGGGAGAATTTAAGTAATACCCCCCACCAATAAAGTTATTTAGTTAGGACTATCTTCTTTTTGCCTTTTTGGATGGACTTGGCGATCATTGATGTGACCTTGCCGGCCTTTATCACAGGTCCTTTAACGATGATCTGGTCTCCTGGCGTCAACTGCAATCTTTCATTTAGCAGGGTCCACTCAGCACCCAAATGAACCAACATGTACCTTTTCTCCGGTGTCTTCATAAACACTTTCATTGCAGGCATATCTGTCTTAGAGGAAAGCACTTTGCTAATTTTTACTATAGTGCCAGGGGCCGTGTGAGATTCCGAAATTATTTGAGCCTTTGTTTTTTCCACAGCACCCATGCCGGTGGTTGAGGCCAGAAGCGTGGCGCCAAGAAGCCCTAAACAGTGTCTATTAAAGTGTTTCAACATTACAATCCTCCTAATTATACTCTCTATTCAGGTTGCAATGCTAGTGCCACTGTGCAAAGCGTAGGCCAGTGTTCTTGACCAAAAGGGTCTGGCCTGTTAATAAATTCAAGATCATAAAGGAGTTTTGATGCGCAGTGAGTGTTCTTTGATTGGAGCGGCAGTAGATATAGGACAACCTAAAGAGGGCACAGAGTTGGCCCCTAGTTGGCTTAGGGTTAAAGGTTTTAGGGATGTGTTTAATAAAAAGTTCTCAGCGGTTCACGATCTTGGTGACATTACCGCAAAGAAATCCGAAGAAGACCCAAGTCTTAAGACTAAATTCACCCAATTGGACGCTTACGCTAAGCAGTTAGGACAAGTTATAAGCGAAGAGCTTTCTAAGAACCGCTTTGTATTTACTCTGGGCGGCGATCATAGCCTTGCTGCTGGAACTCTCGCCGGCACAATGGAATTCAACCCTGACATTAAGGTTATTTGGGTGGACGCCCATGCAGATATTAACACTCCAGACACTAGCCCATCCGCAAACACTCATGGAATGCCAGTGGCATTGGCAATGGGCCTGGTTGACCATGTGGACGCAAAAGGAAAGTTCGAATGGATGCCAAGACTTAAACCTGAAAACATCGCGTATATAGGTCTAAGAGACGTTGATCCGGGTGAGCAAAAGTTTATCGACGAGCTAGGCATAATGGCCTTCACCGCAGAAGAGACGAAGAGACTTGGCATTGAAAAGGTCTTAGAACTCATACAAGAGAAGTTGGATCCAAATAGTGATTCAGATTTCCATATAAGCTTTGATGTCGATGGTATTGATCCAAGCTTTTTCCCTAGCACGGGTACCCCAGTGGATGGAGGGATCTCTCTTGATGACGGGAAAAAAATTATAGAATATTTCGTCTCGACCGGAAGGCTTGCAGCCTTAGATATGGTGGAGGTTAATCCGCTTTTAGGTGATAGAGAGGCTCTAGAAAGAACCTTAGAGTCAAGCATCGAACTAATATCCCCACTAGGGCCTGGCCCAATGAAAGCTCCTTTCATTAGGCCAAGCATATCTAATGAGAGATTTTCTTTCTAGAATTCTGAGCCTGAAGACTCTGGAGTTGATAAGAATGGATCATTCATTTGCTCATCTCCAGAGAAACTGTCCTCTTGCATTCTCTGTCTTTCAGCGTCTAATTCAGCTTCATTGAGGTAATCCTCATCGGCCTGAAGGTCTTGGTTAAAGCTATCCTCTTGCTCCTGCATATCAAGCTGGTCCCTTTCAAAGCCTTGATCTTGAAATTGCATATCTCCTTCACTTTGAAACTCTTGTCCTCTTTCCAGGGCCTGATTGTCAGTGAACGAGGTGTTGTCTTCAACATTTTGTGCCCATGCCGTTAGGCAAAGAGCAGATACTATTAGAAGTGTTTTCATAAAGATCTCCTTTGTATGATGATGTATCAAGATCATGCAACTTGAATGCCCGCACAACTTAGATTTTGGCCAGATCTAAGTTTATTTCTTTTAAAAAAATTAAAGCCTCGTGTAAAAATCCAATGCTAGACTGATAAGGGAGGAAGCTTTGGACATTTATGAAGAACTGAAGAAAGATCACAGAGAAATTAAAATGATGCTTAATGAACTTGTAGGTTTGGATAAAGATGACGATTTTCGTTTTCTGCTTATTTCCCAAATAAGAAGCGCTCTTCTTTCTCATTCTAGGGCAGAGGAGGCGGTTTTGTACAACTCCTTAAGAACAGCGGACGGGGAGCCTTATAAAATTGGAATGAAAGGCTATAAGGAGCATTTTGAAATAGAAGCACTTCTTCGTGGACTTCAGTTTATGGACCGAGTGGACGCCAATTGGAAGCCTATGGCGAGAAAGCTAAAAGAGCTTTTGAGCAGTCATCTGAGCAATGAGGAAAAGGAAGTCTTTACTCTCTGCAAACTAATGTTTAATCCTGTGCAAGCAGAGAGAATGGGAAGGGCATTCAGGGAGCTTAAGAATCAAGTAGAGCAGGAAGGTGATGCAAAGACAACTATGGATATGATGGTGAACTTGCTTCCACCAAAATACTCCTTGAAACTAATGAACAACCTTAAAAGTCTTTCTCCCTGATAGCTGATCTTAAGGCCTTTCCTTTTAAAATTGCAGTTAGCACCCCCATATTCTGTGAGTGCCAAAAGTTGCCAAGGTGTCCTCCCCAAGGAAAAAGGACAAAACGATCCTTAAAGGCCTGTGAGAAGTACTTAATGTCTTTAGTGTTAATTAGAAAATCGTCTTTCGTGTGTATTAAATAAACATTGTCGTTATTTCGAAAGTAAGAATCCAGGGCGTACAAGCTATTTCTTTTTCCTAATTTTTCTCTTGTATCCCTCGGATCGTTATTTGTCTTTTGATAGGGAAGAACGATTTTTTCAATATATTCATCTAGGTTAATGTTGTTTATTGCTTTGTTGGACAGCTTGAATGTTCCGGCCAGATTTCCATGCTCATGGATTAACACTTTTTGAGCGGATTTTGCCACATCTGGCAGTTCACTTGTAAGAGAGTGACCAACCATGGCCATTGATTGATGCTCACTAAAATTGAGCTTTTTCACATAGCGTTTATAAATTGGGAGAATGGGTTCATACTTCTTAAATCGGAAACTTAGATAGCCTGCTTTTGCGAGGGCCTTAAGAAATTGCCATTCACCGATCTGATTTCTTCTGGATGTGAAGCCGTCAACAATTTTTGCTGCCTTCAGTAGGTTCGTTGGAGGATTGATTAGAACCTCTTGGCTTAGTTTGAAGAATCTGTTTTGATCAATTCTTGCTACAAATGCTGCGGTTAAACCTCCATAAGAGTAGCCAATCATATGTTTTTTTAGAAAGGTTATGCCGTAAAGATCCCTAATGTAGCCATGAGCTTTCTTCATTAGCTGAAGGTAATCATATGCATCTTGTTGGAATTCTCCCACAACTCCGTTGCTGCTCGCCCCAATTATAAAACGCTCTGAAAAAATGGATGGCAAAACTATTGAATGAAAGCCTTCCTCAGCAAGTCTGCGGGCAAGATAGTTCGCCTTGGCGCTCTTTACTGAAGACCCGAAGCCTGTGAGGATATACACCAATTCCCTGTTATCCATTTTGGGCCCGGGCCAAAAGTATCTAAAGTGAACTCTTTCATCCACACCTTTTATTTTTCTATCCTTTACCGGCAGCTTCACGTGCAACCAAGAGCCATTCGGCGCGCCAACAAATGATGTTGAAATAGCTGCAATTAACGGTCTCACCTTTGGGAACGTGTACTCCTCCGGGGAAACAATTATCTGCCCATGAAGGGCCGTTGAAAGCAGAAAGAGGAATAAAAGAGCTTTTTTCATATTACAAAAAGCATTTTCTTTCAGTTATTCTTCCTTCCAAGTAAAAAATATGTGTGAAGGACTCTGGAAGAAGAGACTTGTCATTCAATTCTAGCAAAAGAGACGAGTCTTGATAAAAGACCTGATTATTGTTTTTTCCAAAGTACAAGTTTTCCATTGGTGTAAATACGCCATCTTTTCTAAGAGCTTTGTTTCGTAGTGTGTAGCTTTCTAGTTTCTGGGTGTCCACAAACTCAATTGAAATATGTAAAAGGTTTTCTTTATAACCAAGGATGTTTTGTAAATTTCTTTCAACCTTGTCGAAGGCCAATGCGCATAGGGCGCCGTCATCTGATTTGCCAAAATATTGATCACCTTCTTTAATCACAAGCTCCGTGGAAAAAGTTTGGGTTGCAATGAGGGCCAGTAATAAAAACAGTTTTTTCATGTTTAAGTTCCTTTTTAAAGTTCAACAGTAACCTTTCACCATAAAACCATTAAGGTCGTCTATTAGACGAATTTCGATCTAAGAGAAATCTACAATTTCAAAGTTTCAACCTACCTCTTTCTTCTACAAAGGCCGGATTAGGTGGGGGAGGTGGTGTGAGAAGAATGGTTAGAAGTGTATGATGTAAAGAAGAATGAAAGCAAAAGGAGTGCTTATGATGGATCCTGAACTTAGATATAAACTTCCTAAAGTAAAAGATGTCATGAGTTCGCCTGTAATAGCTCTTACGAAAAAACATACGGTTTACGACGCTCTTTTAACCTTTAACAAGTACAAGATATCCTCAATACCTATAGTGGAAGATGATAAAAACTACTCGCTTATTGGGATGGTGACAGAGTGTGACTGTTTGAAGTACATGGCGCACAACCTCTTTTACGACGAGATGAGCACAGACAGTGTGGGCGTGATAATGCAAAAAGATCTCGTGGTTATAGAACGAAACATGGATATCTTTGAGTTGGAAGAGTTGTTTCAAAAAAATAGAGTGCGCCACGCGCCTGTGTTGGAGAAGGGGAAGGTTGTTGGATCCGTCAGTCGATCGGACATACTTAATCATCTTGAGACATTTAGCAAAGAAGTTCTAAAATACCGTCACGATGTAATTGAGCCTTTAGAGTTGTCAATTTACAAAGATTTTGACTGGAGAGCAAAAGAGATTTCTGAGAACCATCACTTTAATTCTTTAAATTAGAATTAAGCTTCTTTCCGCAATTATAGCAGAAGTTTGCGGCCTCATTTTCTGAAAATGACTTGCAGACGTCGCATCCTTTGTCTTCTTGTTGCTTATCTAGTTTAGACATCTCAGTTGAAATGATTCCTGTGGGCACCGCAATTACACCATAACCCACAATCATGAGTGCTGCGGACAAAAATTGGCCTAAGGTGGTGAGGGGAGTAATGTCTCCATACCCAACTGTGGTCATAGTGACTATGGCCCAGTAAATGGAGGTGGGAATACTAGTAAATCCACTTTGCGGCCCTTCAATATAGTACATGCCGGTGCCCATAATCGTGACGAGTGTGACCACAAAGAATATAAATACAATAATCTTGGTTCTAGAAGAGTATATTGCCAATTTCAATTGAGTGCCAGCACTAGTGTACTGACTTAGCTTTAATATCCTAAACACCCTAAGGAGACGCAAGGCCCTAATAATAATAAATGCTTGGGCTCCAGGGATAATAGTCGCAAGGTAAGTGGGTATTACCGAGATGACGTCAATCGCGCCATAAAAGCTAAAAAGATAAGACATCTTTTTAGGAGCGGAGTAAAGCCGCAAAAGAAGTTCGATTGTAAATATTCCTGTGAACATCCACTCCAATATATAGAATAGTTTTGAATGAATAGCGTAATATTCTTCAACTGTTTCAAGCATGATTGTGATCACGCTTAGGAGGACCAAGATAATCAAACAAATATCAAACCACCTTCCTGCAGGTGTGTCATGCTCAAATATGATCCGATATATTTGTTCTTTAGTTTTGCTCATTTAACTTATAGCCTGCTAAGGCCGGGTAGATAAGTCAACTAGCTTTTTTGAGGCGCTTTGTTATGAGAAATCTGTTGAGAGTTAACTGTCTTGTCAACATCTGGGTATTTGCAATTCTTAATCTGGTTTGTAAGAAGAACCTTTCTTGTGTCAGGAGCTGGATGACTACCTTTTCGTTTTTTCCTTTTTTTCATTTTATCAAAGAGTCCTTTTACGTGGTTTAAGTGTGCCACTGCCGCTGCGGGGTTGTAACCCGCTTTGGTCATAAGTTCAAGGCCTGTGAAGTCGGCTTCCTTTTCATGCTCTCTTTTAATTCTATTTAAGAAAGATTTATCTCCAGAAGGAAATCTACCATTTAATTCTTCTATCAATCTCGCGTGATGCTTAAGGGTGTAATGTGCAAGTTCGTGGGAGAGAACCGCTGCCAAAGCATCTTCGGTTTTCGCCCTCTGTGGAAGCGAGGCAGGCACGAGAAGGTACTTTCCGGCCACAACCCTGGCAACTGGAGGCATTTTCGTTTTTGTGCATAAAATAACGACTTCAAGGCCATCTTTTTTATCTATTATAAAGTCCAACTGGGAAGAGGTGAGGAGTTTGTTCACAATGGAGTCGACATACTCGCCTAGGCCTGGACAAGTTTTGCCTGAGTTTGCGTATTTTTTCTTCGCTTTGTTTGCCCTATCATTCAACTTTTCCAAAGTGGACTTTTTAAATACTGTATTCCTAACAAATAGAGGCACACCATTTGAACTTATTGTCGCGCTAGCGTTCTTCAGATTAAAAGAGCAACTAGAGCCAGCAGCGTGTAATGGTATAAAAATTATTATGTATAAAACTGTGAAGAAGGTGTAAAAAGATTTTTGCATATCACAAATTAGGCCATCAAATTTTTACATATTCAACACTAATATTTTGTCAGGTTTTAAATACTTTTACTTGGCCTATGTTGGAACTAAAATAGATACATGCATAAGCTTTTAAACACAAAGTTTCTAAAACAAACCCCTGTTGAGCACGTTGCTCAGAAACTCTTAGGTCACCATCTAGTGACCAATATTGATGGGATCAAAACAGTCGGAAAAATTGTGGAACTTGAAGCATATTGTGGCCGAAGAGATAAGGCGTGTCACGCGTACTTTAAAAGAACCGCAAGAAACGAGGTGATGTTCGCTGAAGGTGGGGTGGCGTATGTTTATCTTTGTTATGGAATACATAGTTTGTTTAATATAGTCACTGGAGCGCTCGATGAGCCCGCTGGAGTGCTAATCAGAGGGATAGAACCGATAATCGGTGAAAAACATATGCTTAAAAGAAGAGGCATGTCCACCAACACACCAAATTTGTCCAATGGGCCTGGAAAGATATCTCAAGCGTTGGGCATAACCACTGAATTAAACGGTGAGCTTATAGGAGGGCCAAGCATATGGTTAGAGAAGGGAGGGCCAGTAAACGATGAGGAAGTTTTAGTCGGGAAAAGAATTGGAATTGACTATGCTGGGGAGGACAAGAATTTACCATGGCGCTTTGCCATCCAATCCCCTTATGTTGGACATAAAAAGGGCCTATGGCATCGCTAAGGCCGTATCTAAAAACATCATGAGAGCAAAACCAAGCATTAATCCAGCTGTTGCAAGGTCTGCGTTTTCCTTCCTATGAGATTCTGGAATTATTTCTTCACTAATAACATAAAGCATGGCACCGCCCGAAAACGCCAATGCCCATGGAAGTGTTTCGGAAACTTGAGAGGTGGCCGCATAGCCTAGAAGAGCGGCAATTCCTTCAACAACACCGCTAAATGCTGCAACAAGCAGTGCCGTTCTTAGTTTATATCCAATCGAGATTAATGCCACGGCCACAACGAAGCCCTCCGGCGCATCTTGTATGGCGATTCCCAACATTATGGGATAAGCAAGCTCGGGAGATTGGCTACCAGCTCCTGAGCCAACGGCCAGGCCCTCCGGCAGGTTGTGAAGAGTAATCGCAAAGACGAACAACCAAATCTTTTTAATCTCTTTTAAACGTTCGCTTCCTTCTCGGCCGGTTCCAAAATGCTCATGGGGTACTACTTGATTTAAGAGCTTTAAAAACAGGCCACCACATAGAAACGAAGCGCAGATATAGAAAGTGCTCAGCTTTGTGGATTCTGGTGAATTGACAATGTCCAATGCCGGCAGAAGAAGAGAAAAGCATGTTGCGGCCAACATGACGCCAGCGCTGAACCCAGTTGTTGCATTCTGGAAGCGTGGTGATATTTTTGAAAAACCAATCGCCGGAAATGCTCCAATCGTAGTGGCCATAGAAGTTGTTAAAAATGCGAGCAAAGCGTAATTCATTAAATCATTATAGATCAAAAGGGAGAGGACTCAACCACATGCCTAACAAAAATCTGGCCTACAACATTGCATCCGGTGCGCTCAACTGGAAAAATCGTAACTATGAATGAAACACTTAAAAACAAATATTTTTACCTTTCAATTTTTCTTGTTCTTACCCTGGTCTTTATGCTGCAGAACAATCGACCAGTGGATATAGATTTCTTTTTTTGGAACATAGCAAGCGCAAACCTTTTGGTATTGTTGAGCTTGTTTTTCATCCTTGGCGCTGGCCTGGGCTTTGGCATCGCCAAGTTTAGAAGGCAAAAAAGGAAAAGAGCATCAACAAGTAAAAAACAAGAGAAGTTCAGAGGACCCGACGAAACTTACCATCCAATTCATTAAATATTGGAAATTTTTAGAAAGTCGTGCAACTATTTTATAAAAAGGGTTGCAATGAAAGAGGAAGACTTTCTAAATTTAACTAATGCTTACGAAAATATCATTTTTGACTATGGTGGTGTTTTCATAGATATAGATTACAACCTTACTGTAAAGGCACTCCAAGAACTCTCTGACATAGACGTTGGAACGCTTTATAGCAAAAAAGAACAAGTCGAAATCTTTGACTTGCTTGAGACTGGAAGAATTGGTGAAAGGGATTTTTTAGAGGCCCTTGCTGATATACTAAGAATAAACAAATCTCATGTGGGAAAAGTTAAGGATGCTTGGAATGCCATGCTTCTTGATATTCACCCTGAGCGTGTTTTTCACCTTCGAAGACTGTCTAAAAGCAAACGTGTCTTTATGTTAAGCAATATCAATGAAATCCATGAATCATTCATGGTGGACTACTTTGATAAGCACAAAAATATAGGGGACTTTTACTCCCTGTTTGAGAAGGTGTACTTCTCTCATAATATTGGGCTTAGAAAACCAAACGTAGAGGCGTTCGAACACGTTCTGGAAGAAAATAAGTTGGATTTAAAGAAGACCTTATTTATTGACGACTCGCCTCAACATGTGGAGGCCTTCTCCAAACTAGGTGGCAAGGCAGTTTATCTTAACCCTGCAAATACATTTATCACAAAGTTCTAAGAATAAGGCATGCTTTCTAAGTCATCAAGGCAGGCCTGAACACTTCGCAGGCTATCCATTAAGGTCAAAAGCTTTATATTCTTTTCCTTACCTGCCATGCTGTCGAGCTCTTCCAGCTGGGCATGTATCAGAGCTATAGAGTCACTTAGCTTGAAACTCTCGTACGCGAGCTCTTGTTGGTGAAATGTGAATTGTGGAGGTTGAATGTTTAGCTCCCTAATTCTTGATTCGATATCATCCAACATTTGCTTCACCCTTACCGTGAGCAATTCATTTTTTGTTGCGATTTCGCCATCCATAAAAGATTTATTATCTATATATTCCATAGCTACTCCTGTTTTATCCTGAGCCTGCAACTGCCTTCAGGCCCTCATTTTGTTGTTTGAAGTTCGATCTGTTCATAGGAATATCTAAAAAAGCGCCAAAAGCTGTGAATACCGCCAAGGTTACTGGGGCAAGCGCTGAGACACTGGCGCTAAATTGATAAAGTTTCCATGATACTGCTGCACAAATTAGTGTGAATGTTAGGTGTAGTGCAATCTTTACCGCTCTCTTTTCATTCCCTGGCAAGAAGATAAAGAGCTTGGACTCGATTGCTCGAGCTAAACTTGTCAAAAATACTTTAAGTATGTTTTTTGTTGAAGTTGCAGGCCCTAATTTCTGTAAATATAAAAGAAGTGAAAAGTACATAGAGCCAAGTATCGTGGTGGCCGCCAAAAACTCGCTACCGTGTAGCAGCTCTAGGGACTGTGCTTTGTTTGGTTCACTCATCGCCAACCAAATCAAAAGTCCCAAAGGGTAAAGTATGAAGTTGTTAAAAGGTGTCAATTGCAAGGTTAAAACTGTTTTGTCCTTTAACTCCATATTTAAGATATCTTTGAGCGTTAAAGTGCTTAAAGCTCCCTTTATAAAGTCGAGTTTTGTCGCTGCTAATTTGACTGTTTGATCGTCTCTTGAGTTCAGGTGCCCGGATGGATCATAAACTCCAGAGAATCCACTGTTTTTTATTTTTACACCCGTTTTATAAGCGTAGCCAGTTTTAGATTCACTCCAGCCGGCAACCTTCAACAGAGCTTCCTTCTTAACCAAAACCAATTCACCCCAAAAAGGCGCATGAGAAGTTTTCACTCTAGCGTAAGTCTGGAAATAGAAAGAATGCTCGGCAAGACAGGGAGACCAATTGGATGAATTAATTTGAGGCGACAAGGGGTATTGAATATAGTTTGCCATTTCTGTTTCCAGTTTGCTGGCCGCGATCTCTAAAGTATGCGCTTGAATTATGTGGCCTTGAGAGCAAACGAAGATAAATTGGGCCTCTTTAGATGTTCTTTCTAAACATTTATTTAACAATCTTCCGGTGCTTTTTTCCTTCGTTCTCAGAATTTTAAGATTTGGATAAATCCTTTTAAGCTGCTTAACTTTAAAACTTGATATTTCGCTGCAGGCCACAATGATTTCTATACTCGAACAGCTTTGATTGCTTATGCTTGTTAGAGTTTTTTTTAGTTCATCCTCTTTCAACTCTTTAACCGGTATATGAATACTTACTTTAAAATCTTCAAAGGTTTTTCCTTGAAGAAGACAAAGTTGGCCTTTAGTTCCCACCTCTGGAAGTAGTTTAAATCTCATTGTAAAAATTGTGACAGCTAAAAATAAATTAATACCCAACAGATATAGAAGCGCCATTGGTTCAAAGAAGATCCATGCTGCACTGGCCAGGATAAAAAGATAGAATAAATAAATTAATTTAGTTCTACTTAAGAATAAATTTGAAATGTTCAAGATTGCAGATTTTAAACACATCGAACAGCACCATTAGGATTGTTAGTATTTCAACCTAACTAGTGCAATACAGGTGCCTATATATCTAAGTAAAGCATTGTGGTTTATTTTAGCCAAGACAGGAGCAATTGATCCGTAAAGGACTTGGTTTTTGCGCTCCAGAGCTTGGCCTTTCTTCTTAAGTTCTCGGCATCTTTTGTTAAGGGTGTTTCCAATATCTTTCGGGCCTTGCTGTCATGTATAAGGATTGCAAAGGCAACGCGCTCTCCCTTAGACGTCAGGTAGTAGCCAGCGATATTGCTAACATAGTAAAGAGAGCCTGTTTTGGCCCAAACCCTGTAGGCGGTCGATGGATGAAGGAGCCTTTTTGAAATCCAGCCACTTCTTCCGTTAATGGAAAATAAACTCCAAAAGCTTCGGGAACCAAACTTTGTATCTTTAGTCTTGTCTAAGAATTGTGCAAGAGTCTTTGCGCTGGCCTTGTTGTTTATAGCAAGTCCTGAGCTATTGACCAACTGAGTGTTTTGAAAGCCTGCCTTTGGAAAAGATGTTCTTAAAAAACTCAAGACCGATTTGGCAGAGTCTTTGATGCCCGCAGGCCTTTCTGTAATTTTTTGTGTGGCCATCATGGCGGGAAGCTCCGCCATTATGTTATTGCTGTACTCAATGGCCAGGGAGCTAATTCTCCAAAGAGGAAGCCCTTTATGCTCTTGGATAAGCTTTGTGTCTGAGGGTTCTTTTCCCGCGATTGGGGTGGGGATTTCGACTCCAAGCAAAGATGCTAGATAGGAGAAGTAACTGGCAGTGAATAAACCAGCATCTCTTGCTGGAAGGTCCTGGATATATTTCTTTTTGGCCTTAGAAGACTTGATCCACATGTTCTTTTTAGGCAAAAAACTATAGTTCAGATCAGCTTTAAGGCTTTTGTTGGAAGGTTTGATTTTTAAGTGTTCAAGCCCTGGAAGCAGTTCTTTGTTTTTAAAAACTCTAAAACGATTAAAGTCAACGTTTAAGGCGCCAACTGATGGATTGTCTGGTTGATCCTCAAGGCCTATGGTGCAAAGCCTTGCACTTTTAATTAAGGCTTTATCATCAAAATAAAACTTTCCTTTTATTTTTTGTATACCCGTTGCCTTCATTGAGAAGGCCAAGTTCATTAATTGAGAGGGAGTGAGATTAGGGTCTCCACCACCTTTAAGGTAAAGATCGCCAAGTAAAGTTCCATTTTCTATTTTACCGGAATATGAAAGCTTTGTTTTAAACCTTTTATCAGGGCCTAAAACACTCAAAGAATAGTAGAGCGACAGCAGTTTAGTTACTGACGCCAACGGTCTGGCACTCTCAGCATTGTGGTCTGCCAATACTTCCCCAGTATCTGTGTTTAAGGCAAAGAAACTTACAGAGTCTTCAGTTAGTCCATGTTTCTTGAAAAGACTTTGACTGACCTCCGTACTCTGGGAAACGCTAAAAACAAATAATACTGACAAAATTAATTTCATATAAGTTAATTCTATCAAATAATCGAGACTTGTTAAATCTGGCCTAACTTAACCTCTTATTGATTTGTCTTATTCTTGAAATGTGTGAAAAATGGCGACATGGACACAGTATCACCCGAAAAAAGAAGTGAAATAATGTCAAAGATTAAGGCGACAGACTCAAAAGTGGAGATTGCTGTGCGGAAATACCTGTTTGCCAAGGGGTATCGCTATAGAAAAAATGCTTCTGATCTTCCGGGAAGGCCAGATATTTTAATGCCGAAACATAAAACTGCCATATTTATTCATGGATGCTTTTGGCATGGGCACAAAAACTGTAAATACCATAGAATTCCCAAAACGAGGACTGAGTACTGGAAAAAGAAAATTGAAGGCAATTCATTTAGAGATATTCGCAACGCAAATAAACTGAGAAAAATGGGTTGGCGCTGTTTTACGGTGTGGGAATGCAGGCTAAAGAATGATTTTTTAAGGGAAATGGAAAAACTTGAAAAAAAAATTATGTCCATATCTTGACGATTGAAATTTACACATCATTTTTACCTTAGAAGCAACGAAGATTGCAGGAGGTTATTAAATGAAAACATTACTACCGTTATACGCAGAAGAACTGGCCTTTAGAAAAAAGGTGGATTTTTATTCAAAAGAAACTGAAGGCGCGTGGAAGATCGCTATCGAAGTGCCTGGTGTCAAAAAGGAAGGGCTTGATATAGAAGCCGTTTCCAACTCACTGAAGATTAGCGGCCAAAAATTGACACCATTTGAAGAAGAAAGTAGAGACTTTGAGAGAGTTTTTAACCTGCCAGAGGGGGTTGATTACGAATCCATCACAGCTAGTCTTGAGAACGGGCTTTTAAGTATCACCCTTCCCAAAGTAAAGGAAAAAAGGCCTCGAAAGATTGAAATTACAACAGCTGAAGAGGCAGTATACGCCCAGTAGTAGTTAAAGCTCTGGCACAATTGTCGCCAGAGCTTTATTGAGTTATCATTGGTATAATGGGAACTCATCATCACCACCATCACAGTAGCTCTAGAAAAAATTTGCTTTTGGCATTCTTTTTAAATTTCACGTTTTGTATTGTGGAATTTATTGGTGGCTATTTAACAAATAGTGTGGCAATTGCTAGCGATGCATTACATGATTTGGGAGATAGCGTTGCGCTATTGTTTGCCTACTTTTCTGAACGGCTTAGTGAAAAGAGAGCGGATAAGAAATTCACGTACGGCTACCGAAGATTTTCTGTTATCTCTGCCTTGATCAATGGTGTGATACTCCTTGTTGGAAGTTCATACATTATTTATGAATCCATCGTCCGGATTGGCTCTCCTGAAGTGGTCGATCCTAAGGGAATGTTCGTTTTGGGTCTTATGGGTGTGGCCGTGAATGGCTTTGCCGCCTACAAGCTCTCTAGTGGAGAGGGAGTAAATCAAAGAATGGTCATGTATCATTTACTTGAAGACCTTATGGGGTGGGGGGCCGTGATTGTGGTCAGCTCTGTGCTTATTTTCTACCCTTGGTATTTCCTCGATTCAATTCTATCTATTTTGATCTCCCTAATAATCTTAAGAGGAGTTTATAAAAACTTTTTAAAAGTAGGGTCAATCCTTCTTCAAAAGTTCCCTGATGATCTGGCCATGGAGTCCATCGTCGATGAAGTTCTGGCGTTGGAGAATGTGGTAGATGTTCACGCATTCAGAGGTTGGTCCATTGATGATTTAAGCCATTCTGTAAGCTTTCATGTTGTGGTGCCATCTCATACGGTTATCGAACAATTGGATGAGCTTAAAACCCAAATTAAAGGGCTGCTGGCGTCTCATAATGTCAAATACAGCTCCATAGAATTTGAAGGCGAGAAGTATCACTGTTAACGCAAAATCTTTTCCACTTCATCGTCGTTGACTTGAGGAAAGTTTTCATAAAATTGCGCAACGGCGTAAAAGTTCTCCGGAATATCTAGAAACACCGTTTCGTCAGCTGCAAGTTGAAGCATCTTTTGAGCTGATCTCGATGCGACTGGAGCAGCTACGACAACTTTTCGCGCCCCTTTTTCTTTCACCGTAATCACTGCGCTAAGCATGGTGGAACCTGTTGCTATGCCATCATCTACGATGATCACAGTTCTATCCTTAACATCTTGGGGGGTTTTGAAGCCTTGGAACTTTTTTCTGTAATCTGAAAGTTGCGCCTGCTTCTTCGCCGCCTCTTGAGATATGTATTCTTCGTCAGCATAGGCCTTGGCATTGGAACTTAAGTAGACGTCGCCAAATTCGTTTATTGAACCAATGGCCAATTCTGGATGATTTGGAGCTCCCAATTTTTTTACCAGAATTATATCCATGTCCATGTCTAGTTCAGTCGCTATTACATCCGCCATGGCAACGGCACCTCTTGGAATGGCAAGTATCAATGGGTTGTCTTCTTTAAATTTTTGCAGTTTATAGGACAAGAAGTGACTCGCTTCATACCTGTCATAAAAGGGAAGATTAAGATTTTCACTTTTGTACTCGTCTTTTCTTTCTTCGTAAATCTTTTGCGCGAAGTATCTCTTGAACCATCTTGAAGATTCTCTAATTATCTCTTCATCAATTGATGAATTATTTTCCGATATCGTGTGAAGCTTTACACAAGCAAGATTGGGCATCATTTTCTTATTGGCCTGCAAGGCCAGCTGGTCTTTGCCATCTACAATAAGCAGACATGGAGCCTCCACAAAAGGGAGGTACTTCTCAACCATGTCAATTCGACCAGAGAAGGCAACAACGGCATTTATGTTCATAGTCGTATGGGCAGCAGCTTCCATAGTGGCCGCAGCTGCTGTGTAAGATGCATGTATGCCTAGGGGACAGTCTCTTAAAAGTCTATGACGCTTAGTCCAGTCCAATGCAACTTCGAGTCTAAGTGAAAGGAGCTTCACATTATATTTATATTCCTTTTTTTTCGACTCCTCTAGAGACAGCAAGTCTAAATTTAAAACAGAAATGTCATGCTCATTAAAATAGCGGGCGAAATCTTTGGCCTCTTCGCTCTTTCTACCTTCGGAATCTGCATAGGGCACCACAACCAGGCCTAAAGCGCCTTTAACATCATATAGATCGCCATAAACTTGGGTGTCATGCTCGGTTATTCGAACTTCTCTCATAACTTCCTCCGTGGATAAACTCTGCGAAATTTAGGCCAATCTGGTAAGCGCCTTGCACTGGAGGTAGAACGTAAAATTTTAACACCGAGGTGCTTTTTGCTGAGTGTAAGTGGCCTAAGAAATGAAAGAATTGGTTTAAATGTTAAATCTCCGGACTTTGGCCCGTTGATGGACGAAATCAAAAATAGAAAGATTGTTCTTATCGGAGAGTCGACCCATGGCACCCATGACTTTTACAAACTAAGGGCCGAAATTACAAAGGAGTTGATTTCGGAGCATGGCTTTAACGTAGTCGCAATTGAAGGTGACTGGCCGGATGTTTTTAGGGTTAACAAATATGTTAAGGGGCAAGGTAAAGATAAAAACGCGCTTGATAGCATGGTAGATATGGAAAGGTTTCCGCTATGGATGTGGAGAAACCAGGTGTGTTTGGACTTTATCGAGTGGCTCAGAGACAGAAATCTAAATAGTGAGTTTAAAACAGGCTTTTACGGCCTTGACCTTTATGGGATGAAAAACTCTATTAGCGCCATTATGGATATCACTAAAGAAAACTTTCCAGAGCTATATGAAGAGACAAGGGAGCTATACAGCTGTTTCCAAACCCCTTTAAGCGATGCCGCAAACTATGGTAGGAGAGTTGCGCTTAACCAACAAAGAAGTTGTCAGGAACAGATGGTTAAAGAGCTTAATTTGATAAGAGATGAGTTTTACCAAAGCCTAGGCTCCGGGATGGACAAAGAAGAGTATCTCCATGTGGAACAGAATGCACAGGCGGTTGTGGCCGCTGAGTCTTACTATAGAAACCTGTTCACCCCTGGAGTAAGCACATGGAACATTAGAGATAAGCACATGTTTGAAACGCTTAAATCCATAGATGAGTGGATCTCATCTGAAGAGTCTGGAAAAATTGTTGTTTGGGCCCATAACTCTCACGTTGGCAGGGCCATGACCGATAGACGGGAACAATTAGGTGAAATCACGCTTGGGGAAGTGGCATCTGATCACTATAAGGACATGTGCTTTTGCATCGGTATGTTTACTGGAGAGGGCAGTGTTACGGCCGCCCATAATTGGGATGAGCCAGGACATTATTTCAACCTAAACACTCCGCTGGAAGGTTCCTATGAGCAACTTTTGAGCAGAGTTGGTGGAGACTTTATGTTGGGAAGCGACACTCTTAAGGAGATGAAAAGACCTCTCCTTGAACGCGCAGTGGGTGTGATTTATCGGCCTGAGACGGAACGCTATTCACATTACTTCGAGTCAGACATTGCGGGAAGGTATGATTGGTTAATTTATTTGGATAAGACCTCAGCACTTGAGCCTGTGGATGATCTGTCTTATTGGCAGCCTAGGTTGAAGGGAAGGGAAAAGGATTTTTACCCCTCTTCCCTGTGAGTTGAATTTAGGCCGGTTGGTTTGGTAGGTGCGTCGGTTTAAAAGTTAAATCCAAAAAACGTGTTTTTCTCCATTGGTTTAGTTGCTCCTTCATCGAAGCTTCTATTTTTGAAAGAAGGATTTCGATAGAGCTGTTGGAGCATTCAACTGTAAAATTTCTCTTTATTGACTCGATTTTAAGCTGTCCGAAGTAGTTGTTATTGCGCTTTTCTATTATAAGGCTTGCAAAGGCCCTTGAGGGAGCCTCTTCCACCAAGCGCTCAAGCTTGAGCTTGATCTTCTTTTGAATCGCATCTGAGGGATTTAATGATTTAAATTCAACTTCATAATTCTTTGTTTCTTCAAAATAATTTAATGAACTCACTTCACCTCCTTGGTAAGCACCACTTTTTTAAAAAAATAATTTTGGTCTAAAAATTGTCAAGAGTGGAAAATGTAAAAAAGTGGTAAACTATTTAAAAAAGGAGCGTTATGAAAGTTGGTATTATGACCGGTGGGGGAGACGCGCCCGGACTAAATGGTGTTATTGAATCCGCAACTAAATATCTGAACCAGAATGGAGTGGAAGTTGTGGGAATTGTTGATGGTTTTGAAGGCATTTTTGACTTGAATACTATTGATTTAAATCGTTCACGTGTGGACGGAGCATACCAGACTTCAGGCACGATTCTTGGAACTTCCAATAAACGAGGAATAGGCGAAGACGCTGAGGAATTCATTGAGAAGTTCAATGAACTTGGACTTGATGGATTAATTGCCGCTGGAGGTGATGGAACGTTTCAGGCCTTGGGAGCTGTCTCTGATAAAATCAATATTTTAGGCATACCTAAAACAATCGATAACGATCTTGCGGGTACGGACATGACCTTTGGTCATCACACAGCTTCATCTCTTATTAGCAAGTCAATCGCTACGCTTAAGCACTCTGCAAACGCTCACAAGCGGGTGATGATTTTGGAAACAATGGGAAGAACCGCAGGTTGGCTTGCATTGAACGGAGGTAGGGCCGGATACAGCGATGCAATATTGCTTCCTGAAAAAGAACTCGATATGCAGGCCTTTGTCGCCGATTGTAAGGAAAAGTTGTCGAATGGAAGAAGAGGACTTGTCATATGTGTTTCCGAAGGGGTTAAGTATCAAGGAAAATCATCAATAAAAAAAATAGTTGAAGGCGCGCCCGAACAAGAGAGGCTTGGAGGGATCTCTGACATTTTGGCCAATGCTTTGGAAAAAGAGCTTTCAGTTGAATGTAGGAATGTGATTTTAGGCCACTTGCAACGCAGCGAGCCTCCTGAGATCTTTGATCAGCTGTTCTCAATGGAATTGGGCGCCAAGGCCGCTGAATTGGCCATGGAGGGGGTTTGGAACAAAGGACTCGCCTATAAAAACTGCGGCATAAAAAGTGTTGAATTAAATGAGTTCTGCGCTCCTCCTAGGAGAGTTAACTTGGATATCGAAGAAGTAAGACACGCAAGAGGACTTGGAATCTATATATAGTGGAGTGGAATTGATCTCTTATCGATTCGATTAAAGCAAGTTGGTGCTTCGAAACTATTCAATTTTATAAGCGTTCAAAAAGATTTAAATTCTAATTAAGAAGGAGTCTTTATGAAACAGCTTGAAAAGATGATTCGTGAAGAGCTGTTACATGTGCCAGATAAAGTATGTGTTTCACTCTTCATACCCCCAGGAAGCTCCAAAGAAAAGTGCGACACAATTAAAGAGCTCGTCGTTCAGGCCAGCAACTTGTTGAGAGACATTTATACCGCCAGCGAGCTTGAAGACTTTTTAAGACCACTCGCATCCATAACTAAGCGGGAGGCCGAGAGTTTTGACAGTTCTATCGCTCTATTTCGATCGAAAAATAGTTTTAAAATTTTGGGGATACCTATAAGTGTCGACGCCCAGGTCTTTGTTTCAAATCACTTTAATGTTAAACCTCTTTTAGAGTGGCTCCAGGAAGAACAGGAATATTTTTGTATTGAGTTCTCCAGAGGCCATATTGAGTTCTTTAGAGGAGATATCAATGGATTTAAATCTGTTGAAGGCCTGGAGGGAGAAGCCTCGCCAGAAAAGTTGGATGCTCTTGTTTCACAGCACTCGAGTGACAATGAAGAGGCGGTTACATTTGTGGCCGGAAACACTGAAATTGCTCAGAAATTTCTACAGCAATCCAAACTCAAAAACCTAAATAAGAGTGTTGTTGATAGAAGCTTGTATGCTGGGGATTATAACAAGCTATGGCAAACACTCACTGATAGAGTCCGACGTTCTGGGGTTCTTAAAATAGAAAAGTCTCTAATGGAGTACAATGTTGCTTTAATGAATGGGAGAGCAGAGAGTGATGTTGAGGCAATAATTAAAGCGGCAAAAGAGGGTAAGATTAAAAAACTCATAATTTCAAGTGAAGACAAATTATGGGGCAGGTTTGACGCTTATAAAAATCAAGTCAATAGAATCAATCAACAAATCAACTACGAAGATGATGACCTTCTTGATTCCATCTCGGAGAAGGTTATGGATTGCGGTGGTGAAGTTGTTGTCGCCAATAGAAAGCAACTTCCAAAAGACAAGATTTTGCTGGCAATAATGAAAGCCGCTTAGATAGCAACTCCATTCTCTTAAACAACAAAGGCCCTAGTCAGGGTCTTTTATTCTATATTCATTGCTTTTTCTTTTAATTATATTAATAATTTTAGTCACAAATTCTCTACTAACTTCGTATTTAGTTATATAATGATAATAAATTAATAAGTTTCGTAAAATGTTGATTAAAGGAGATCTTATGAAGAATTTATTGGCAATTTTGTTAATTTCCAGTGGTGTCTTTGCTGCAAAAACACAAAAAAAGAGTCTAGATAGCAAAGTGAAAGCTCAGGTTATTAACGTCTTGGAAAAGAATGAGGATCTTCATGAGGCCTTTTTTAGCTACAACGCCGAGAAGGTTGAGGAAGCTGCAGAGGCCGTTGAGGATGCTATTGAAAAAATTGAACATCCTGAGTTGGCAAAGCTTCTGAAGTTCTCAAAAGAAAAGTTAGACGAAATAGACGATGACAAGTCTAGAGAGGAAAATAATAAGGCATATCACTTAGTATCAATGGCACTTATTCATGTGAAAAACACTTATGATCTTGGAGACAAGTACGCAGCTTTCTCATGCCCAATGGTTAAAAAGAAGTGGATCCAGAGCAAGGAAAAATACAATAAGGTTATGAATCCTTACGATGCTAGCATGCCTCACTGTGGATCAATGGACGACTAGTCCAAATACTTAACAACCAGGTCGGCGTAGTCTGAAAATATTCCGTCGACCTCCAATTCATCAAACACAAAATCTAAAAACATTTTATTGGTCATACCTTTTGGGAGTTGTTCCAAACGATGAGTGTAAGGGTGAACCTTTAGACCGGCCTCGTGAGCATTGGAAACAACATTATTTGGGATGATTTCACCTTTTTTAAGGACGTAAAGCTGGTTTAGCCAAGGACCAATTGCGTCAGCGTAAGTGGAGATCTCTTTAAGGCCTTCTTTGGTCAGCATCTCTTCATAGTTTGCGCTGGATTCATTCCAGCTATCGCTCGCTATAAGTTGAACCAAAGGTATGGAAGTTTTAAATTCAGTTTTTAGACGCTTTAGTGTCGCCGGCCAAAAAGATTGAATATAAATGTTTCCCGATTCCTCATAGCCATAGTTTCTTAAAGTTGTGATTACGGCCTTGGTTATATCTTTCCCCTCTGAAAGGTGAAACTCAGGCTTTTTTATCTCAGGATAGATTCCAACATTTCTTTTAGTTGTTTTATTAAGGCCTTGAACTAATTCTATGAACTCTGTTAGAGTGGGAATTTCAAACCGGGATTTGTTGAACTCAAACCTTTCTGGGAAAACCCTCTTTTTGGTAGAAAGGTCTAATCTTTCATGAACTTTAAGAGTTTTAAGCTCTTTAAGTGAAAAATCGATTACGTAATATCTTCCATCCTTTCTTGCTCTGTTGGGAAATACTTTTGCGACATTTGTCGTTGTATCTAGGTGATGATCGTGAAGAATTACCAACTCGTTGTCTTTGGTCATGACCACGTCTGGCTCAATAAAATCCACTCCCCAGGCGTGTGCCATCGCCGCACCCTCTAGTGTATGCTCTGGTAGATATCCTGAAGCTGAGCGGTGGGCAATAATCTCTTTCTGTTCCTTAGTCGCACATGATGTGATGAATAAGATTGCAGCGCATTGTAATAGAAGCTTCATTTTAATCCCCGTATGAGTTACCATTTTTAATATACTAAAATTATAAACTAGGTATCACTCATGTCCATAAATTTAAGAAGTCCCAATGAACAAGAACTTAATCTTTTAAAGAAGTGGCGAACAAACGCTTTCTGGGTGTGTTTAATTGGTTATATTGGTTACTACCTTTGTAGGAAAAATCTTTCTGCCGCGTTTCCTTTGATGGAAGAGGCCTTTGGGTATAGCAACAGTCAGCTTGGTTTAATTGCCTTTTACTCCGAGCTTGCATATGCGGCCGGCAAGTTTATAAATGGGCCACTTGCTGACCGGGTTGGGGGCAAGAAAATCTTTTTATTAGGAATGTTCGGTGCCATGGTTTGCAACGTGGCCTTTGCAATGGGTGATAGTCTTCCTTACTTCATTGTAGTTTGGTGTCTTTGTCGATACTTCCTATCTATGGGATGGGGAGCGCTCGTAAAAATAATTGGGCACTGGTACGAACCAGAAAGAAACGGAACAATAATGGGGTTTATAAGTCTTAACTTTCAATTTGGTGGTGTCATCGCCACTCTTTTTGCAGGACTACTTGTTGCCCAAGGAGTTGGATGGCAAGGGATTTTTATATACCCTCCAATGGTGCTCTTTGCGATATTTGTATGGAGCTACTTCGCTTGTAAGGAGACTCCTAGGGACGTTGTGCCTGACACAAATTTTGGTCATGGCAAGGCCGACAAAAAGGCAATCGTGAGTAAAGAGGAAGGGGATGAGCAATTAAAGTCAAATCCCATTAAAATTGTTAAAGGACTTTTAGCATTGCCTATATTTAGACAAGTTCTAATATTTAGCTTTTTTACCACTTTTTTAAGGTCTATTTTCTTTTTCTGGACTCCGAAATTACTTGTGGACTTAGGGATGGAGTCTGGAATGGCCATTCTTAAATCTGCTTTATTTCCCTTTCTTGGCAGTTTGGGAACAATTCTTTTGGGGTGGTACACGGACAAGTACGCTAAAGGGGGAGACAGGGCCAGACCTATGTGGATTATGTTGTCAGGTTTGGTGGCGTCGCTTCTGGCGATCGCTTACTGTGTGCAAGTTGGTGGCATGAATAACACTATAGTTGTTCTTCTAGGTCTATCTGGATTCTTCCTCTTAGGGCCATATTCAATGAGCAGCGGCGCTCTTACCTTGGATATTGCTGGCCCGAACGCTGCGGGAAGCGCATCAGGCATGATAGACTTTTTAGGCTATATTGGCGGTGCTTTAGCAGTATGGGGAGCAGGAATTGTAAGTGATCAACTAGGTTGGGGGCAAGTGTTTCAAGTGCTTGCAGGCTGTGCTTCTCTTGCCACATTCTCTGCATATTTAATGAGTCGTCAATTTAGAAAGCCAGCAACGGATTAAAATATGGAAACGATAGAAAGCGAAATTAAGTCTTGGTTAAGTGAAACGCATATGGAAAACCTGATTGATGAGAAATCATCATCAGTGTTTGTAAAAGAGAAAACGTACCAAGTGCTCACCTTGAAACTCATAACTCTTACAGAAGAGGGAGTTGATAGCTCTCCCGTGAGTTATGTGATTGGTGATGAGGAAATCTTTGAAGTTAAGAATGCTAAAATAGAAACTGCCAAAAATGTGGATATGCAGGGAATGCTTGAGTCGATCGAGTCCATGGCCGATTATGTCGCGGATGTCCTGGCCGAATATGTTGATGAAATAGAGGCCTTGGAAGATAAGTTTTATGAGAGACGACCTCCACGTTACTTTATGGATCTTTGGTTTAAACTTAAGAAGGACGTTAATAAAATTGAAAGAAATCTTTTAAGGTGTGGAGCTGTGTTGCGAGACTTTGTTAAGGCCAACTCTAAAACTCTAGGCCTTGAAAAGTCCGAATTCGTTGACATGATTGAATATATGGAATTCAACGCAAGAAATTGTTCTTACCAAATTGGTAAGCTGGACAGTTTGAGACACTATTATGACTCCCTTAAAACTGATAAGCTAAATGGAAACATTTATTTTCTTGCTCTCGTTTCAGGTATTTTTCTTCCACTAAACCTTATTGTGGGCTTTTTTGGAATGAACACTCAAAATATGTTTTTTGCAAAAGACCAAGGCGGAACGTTTAATGTGCTATACATATTAGGTGGTGTCTTCCTGATTCTTATATTTGGATTGCCACTATTGAGAATCCTGGATCAAATTATTTTGGTTAAAATCTTTGGGCGCTACAACTTTTATCGCAGAGTAAGTGACAAAATTGCAGACCTTTCCAGTGGAATGAATATTCAATAAGAGTCATCTCTTCTGCGAGTGACTGCAACTGGGTCGCTCGCTGGAAAGCTCTCATCAATTCCTTCATCTAGGAGTTCGTCCAAGTGTTTTTTTTCTTGGTTTTTCTTTGCTGTTTTACTTTCTTTTTCTTTCTTTTTCTTTTTGTTTTTCATAGTTCCTCCTTGGGAATATTAACATGCAAGATTTGTGTCAAAATGAAGAGCCCGGCGATTTTAAAAATTCAAGCTCATCTTTTGTGCTGGAGCGATTTAGTAATTCATTTCTGTGTGGGAATCTTCCAAACCTCTTGATTATTTCATGGTGTCTAAGAGCAAATTCATAGTTTTCTTCAAGGCCATCTTGGTTAAATAATCTAAGGGAGAGTTCTTGCATAACTAGTGATTCACTGTGCATGAAAGGCATATATAGGAATGATTTCTGTTGTGGGTCCAGTTCCTCATCAACCTTTTGGTAAATGGCCTCCTGCGAGAGGCATAGCGCTAGGTTGTCGCTTTCAAAGGCCCTGGCATCATTTCTATAAATATTTCTTGGGAACTGGTCCAAGACTATAATTTCGGCCAGACGTCCCTGCGGAGAGTGTCTCCAAGCGTATAGTTCCAATCTTTTTCCTAGCTGGAGCACGCTTAAAAAGCGACTTCTGATTTCTTTATCAAGGGTAAGTTTTTTTTTGAACCAATCTTCGGGCGTTAACTCTCTAAACCAAAAGTTAATTACCTCCTCTCGCTTTTGGTCAATCATCTTTTTCTCTTTTTATATCTAATGGGAATCTACAGTGGAAAGATGAGCCCTTTCCTGGTGTGCTTTCCACCCAAATCTTTCCTCTTTGGCCTTCTACTAGGCATTTGGTAATGTACAAACCTAGACCTAAACTTTTGTGGCAGTTGTTTATGGTTTTTCTGATGAACTTATTAAAAATTTCTGTTTGCGCCTCTTTTCCTATTCCAATTCCTCTGTCTTTTACAATTAGATGGGCAATATTAGCATCTTCCTCTTTCTTGAGAGTGACTTCGATGGGTCTATTTTCACCATATTTAACAGCGTTAGAGACCAGGTTTCTTAATATTTGGGACATTCTAAACTCATCCCAGAGGCCAATGATATTTTGTTCAATATTTTGTACTAAAGAAATTTGCCTTTTATTTAGAATGATTTTTTCATCCTCCAAAACCTTGGTAATTACTTCTGATAAGTTGCATTCTTTGATGACCACTTCAAACTGATCATGTTCGGCCTTCGTTGAATCAACCATTTCCTCTATGAGTGTTGCGATTTCGGTCATTGACTTCTTTGCAATTTCTAGACGTTTTATCTGAGCACTTTTTCCATCTTTTTCTGATCCCGCCAGTTCTAAGGCAAGGAGGGCAGTTGTTAGAGGTGATCTAATTTCATGGGCAGCAACACCCAAAAGGTTTTGATAGCCTTGATTTAACTCTAAAAGCGCTTCTCTTTCACTCAATTCCAGGTCGATATTTGAAAAGTGGAAAATCCAAAATGGGATATTGTCTGTTTGGTCAATGATTGGCGCAAAACAACATCTATGCCAATGAAAAACTCCATCACTTTTTTTTAATTTTGCATTTAAAGTTATGGAGCATTTATTTTCATAGGCGTGATAGAAACCTTTGCTAAAAGGATCCTCGCAGCCGGGGTGCAATAAGTTCTTAATTTTTACTATAAAGTTATGGTTGTGAATCTCAAGCCTACTAAACTCATACCAGGCCTTATTCACATAAGCTACCTTTTCATCTGTGCCAACCAGGCCGATTATGTCTGGCATTGAGTCACATATGTTTTGAAAGTCGGAATGTTTATGGATGTTTTCCAAGCTCAATAAGACTCCTTCTTTATTCCATTAGAGATAAAAGGGTTCTTTTTGCCAAGAGTGTGTAACTTCTTTCTACTTTCAAAATTTCCAAGTTTTACATCAGCAGTTTCGATTATTTAGAAGGCATGATTTTTGCAGCTTTATGCAGTCAAACACAAGGGGGAACAAATGAAAGATAAAGTACTTAAAAGGTTGAATAAGTTACATCAAGTTGATGTAGACGCAATTCACGCATACAAAGAGGCCATTGATAGGATAGATAATTATAGAATTCGCGAACAACTAAAAGATTTTAAACTTGAACACGAGAGGCACTTGGATGATCTTGAGAGACTGATCCAATCCAAAGGTGGAGAGGTTCCTTCCAGAAAAAGAGATGTGAAAGGTGTCCTAATTAATGGAATGACTGTGTTGAGGAGCTCAGTTGGGGATGAGCAGGCCCTAAAGGCCATGCGGCAAATTGGGGAATTTACAAATAAACATTACTTTGAGGCCGTTAAAGAACTAAATCAAGATGAAGAGTGTATGAGAGTTATAGAGAAAAACTTTGCAGACGAGAAACGCCACTTCACTTTTATCAAAGAAACTCTTGAGTTTCCTCACCACCTTGATTCAGACGATGGGCCGCATGAAGCAAGCCCAGGAATGTAAACAAAGAGTTTAAGATTCATTAGAAAAAACTTCTATTTCTTGACCAAGACTCCAGTAATTTTCCCAAGGGTGAACCCGAGGAGTCTTGGCCAAAAATGCATTAAGTGTAATAGGATCTCTTAGATCGTATGATCTAAGGGTTTTCCAAGAAACCGGCAAGCAAAGGTTTGCGTAAGGGGTGACTCTTGTTGAATATGGGCCTATATAACTTGCCCCAAAATTATTTCTCAAGTAATCAATAAATATTTTTGAACCTCTTTCACTTTTTCTGATGTTGGTTGTGTATAGTTTGGGGTTTTGTTCTTCCAAGAGTAGAGAGACACTCTTTGAAAAATTATACACCTTATCCTGGGGGTAAATGGGCGCTATTGGGACATGGATATGTACGCCTTTGCCACCTGTAACCTTTGGAAATGATAATAGGTTAAGCTTGGCTAATATATTTCTTATTTCAAATGCTGCCTCAATTATTTTAGATGCCTCTAACTTTTCATCAGGATCAAGATCAAAAACAATTTCTTTTGGGGAAAAGTTATTTTGCGCAGAGCAGTTCCAAGTGTGTATCTCTAGTGCATTGTATCTCACCAGGTGCATGAGTCCTTTTAGATTATTTACCGTGAAAAACACCTGGTCTTTTACATGAACTTCGCTGAGATTTTTCATGTTTCCAATATGCTTATTAAAAAAACATTTTTCCTGCGCGCCTTTAGGGCACTTTAAAAGGTTTAGAACTCGCCCGTTAATGTGACTTTGCATTAATGGATAAATTTCATTGTAATAGTTGGCAAGGTCAAGTTTTGTAATACCACCTTTGGGAAAGACAAGCTTTGTTGGAGATGTTATTAATTCGTTGATTTGATCACCCAAGAGTTTTGAGTCTTTTACGTTTAGGTCTTCTCTAAGGCCTTGGTAGACAGGGTGTCTAAGCTTTTTAGTTTTTGTCATTTCTGTAAACTGAACTTGGGCATAGAGTTTAGGCGTGACCCACACAACCTTATTCTTTCGGTTAGATTTGACGCTAGGGGAGTCAACCTTGTCTTTGAGTAGGATCTTCTGCAACTCTGACCTTGAGTCTAAATTGAGGCCTGCGCCTACGCTTCCAATATCTAGAATGGTGCCATCCTCATTTATGCCTAAAACTAGAGATTTCAATGTGTGGTCTTCATTCTCTATGTATCCCACTATTAAAAATTCTTCTGTGTTCTCACATTTGACCTTCCTCCAAGAAGGGGATCTACTGTGAATGTAGGAGGCGGTGGCGTCCTTAGAGATAATTCCTTCAAGTCCAAGCTCGCAACATTGAGAAAAAACATCTTTTCCTGGAGCATCTAAGTGCTCACTGTAAACTATTTTGTCATTGTTAACCCACTTAACGAACTCTTCGCAGAACACTTTTCTTAATTCTAAAGGGAGCTTTTCAATGCTTTCACCATCAAGTTTTACTATATCAAAAAGATAGTAATATATACTGCTTAGATCAAACTCCTTCAGTGCCCTTTGAAGTTCCCCGAAGTTGGACCTTCCATTCGAGTCTAAGTAGACAATCTCTCCATCCAAAACAGTCTCGTTTATATCAAGCATCAATGCTCTTGCTATCGTTGGGTATTTATGTGTCCAGTTATGTCCATTCCTAGTATAAAGATCAATTCTTCCGTTTTTTACCCTGGCAACTGTTCTGTAACCGTCATATTTGACTTCGTGAAGATACCTCTTTGAGGATGGTGGAATCTTAGTCCTCTCTGCCAATTGAGGCTTAAAGTTAAAATGATCATTGTGGCCTTTAACACTTTCTGGCCTTGCTCTTACGATGTCTAAATTTTCATTCGCCGTGTTGTCCTTCTTTTTTATCAATAGCCAATTATTTGGATTGTTGCCCATTTTTGTTCTGGCCAAAACCCAAGTTCCAGCTAGCTTTTTACCAAGCAGTTTAAATTCTATTTTTCCGGCCTTTAGGGCCGCCTGTGGGTCCCCGCTTAGAGGCTGCCATACTCCTTTGTCCCAAAGGATAACTTTGCCACCCCCATACTGGCCCTTAGGTATTACTCCTTCAAATTCACCATAGTCCAGAGGGTGATCTTCAACATGCACAGCAAGTCTTTTGTCTTCGGGATTTAGTGATGGGCCTTTTGGAACGGCCCAGCTTTTTAATACTCCATTTATTTCTAATCTAAAGTCAAAGTGGTGTCTCCTCGCAAAATGTTCTTGGACCACAAACATGTTTCCTGATCCTTGGCTAACTTCACCTTCAGGTTCACTGGTTTTTTCAAAGTTGCGCTTCTTTTTATATCCATCGAGTTGCCCTTTCATACTCAGGCCTGCTTTCTGGTCTTGGTACTTTTCTTAGACTTCTTCTTTTTTTCCTCAAGGCTTTTTCTTAACAAGGGCATAAGATCCTTAACGTTGGATGCGTCAGCGCCTTTAGTTGATGCGGCCTTTGATACATGAATCTTCTTACCCTTTATTTTTTCATTTATCAGCTTCATTACTTCATCGTAGTAATTGTCCTTATATGAACTAGGCTCCCAAGGTGCTTTCATGTTCTCTATCAATTGGGTGGCCATATCCAGCTCTTTTTTAGGTATCTTTATATCCTTTGCGTCTTTTTTTAAATAAGTGGCCTCGTGGGTCTCAATAACTGTGTGGGGGTAGCGCAAAATCTCAACTACAATATATTCATCCCTAGGAAAAATAAGAGCAAGGTTCGACTTTTGCCTCATCACTACTTGGCCAAGTCCACACATTTTTGTTTTTTCCATCGCTTTTCTAAGGAGGTGGTAACTTTTTTCGGCTCCTTTTTTTGGCGTTAAGTAGTACGGTCTCTCAAATAAAAGTGGATCTATTTCTTCTAGAGGCACAAAGTTTTCTATCTCCAAATTATCACTTGATTCCTGGTTGATGCCTTTTAATTCTTCCGAACTAATTTCAACCCGTTTACCCTTTTCGAATTCATAGGTCTTTATAATGTCGCTCTTTTCCACGTCCTCACCAGTGTTTTTATTATAGTATTTATATCCTACCGGTGAATGGTCGTTTTTATCTTCAAGTTTAAAGCTAATTTTTTGTCCACTCTCTTGCGCTGTCTCCAGCGATGCGGGTATGTTTACGAGTCCAAAGCTAACCGCGCCTGTCCAGATTGCCATGAATTCTCCCTTTGAATTTGTCCAGTTCTTAAAGTTGCAGGCCTGATGCCGCTTCATATTTTAATGGCACTGCGATTGCTACTTTTTATTAGTAAAATTTTATAGAGAGAAATGTATGAAGGACTTTAACCATATCAATGCTTTGTCAAACTTTATGATTTCACCTACAGAGATGGCGCTTGCCAAGGCAGGGGTTAAAGTTGTGAAGAAGGCAAAGGTATTGGTAGTTTCAAAGGAGCTTAAAATGAAAGCAAGAGAAATAATGCATAAGGGATTAAAAACTATCGATGGAAACGAATCACTGGAATCTGCAGCGCATATTATGAAAGACTCTGACATTGGATGCTTGCCAGTTGTAAGCAACGGAGAGGTCGTTGGAGTGCTTACTGATCGGGACATTGTAACAAGGTGTCTAGCTGAGGACAAAGACTACCACAGTGTAAAGGCATCTGATTGCATGACTAAGAAAGTTGTATCTGTCAGTGAAGACAGTGAGGTTGAGGAGGTCTCACGAAAGATGGTTGATGATAAAATAAGCAGGGTCTTTATTGAGGATAATCAGCACAGGCCTGTAGGACTGGTGAGTGTGGAAGATTTAGTTCACCATAGCGATCCTGGCCTTTTTAAATCAACCCTTTCCGCAATTAAGTCCTAATGAGAATGGCCGGTTGAATACCGGCCTTTTTTTGTTACAATCCCTATAAAAAAGGATTCTTTCACCATGAAAAAGATTCAACTTTACTCCCTGGCAACTCCCAATGGCCAAAAGGTCTCCATCGCTTTGGAAGAAATGGAGCTTGAGTATGATGCCCACACCATAGACATTATGAAGGATGAACAGTTCAATCCGTCCTTTGTGAAGATGAATCCCAATAGCAAGATTCCAGTTATAGTTGATCCGGAAGGACCAAGTGGCAATGAGATTACGGTTTTTGAATCAGGAGCGATTTTGCTTTACTTGGCCGAAAAAACAGGAAAGTTTTTGTCGTCCGATCCAAAAGTGAGAATGGAAACGATCCAATGGCTATTCTTTCAGATGGGCGGTGTTGGACCTATGTTTGGACAATTTGGTCACTTTTATAAATATGCAAAAGATAAGTGTGATCATCCATATCCAAAGGAGCGCTACACTAATGAAACGAAGCGCCTTTTAAAAGTGCTTGATGACAGATTGGAAAACAGAAAGTTTTTAGTTGGTGATGAATACAGCATCGCAGACATGGCTACTTTCCCTTGGGTTGGCTGTCTGGACTGGGGATATGCAGCTAGAGACTTCTTAGAAGTGGACAACTACAAGAATATTGTAGCTTGGCATGATAGATGTATGAGTAGAGTAAAAACTGTGGCCGGTTGCTCCGTGTGCCCATTTGATAAGAAGTAATCTATGAATTTACCTTTTTCACCTGCAGCTGACAGAAATAAAGAGCACATTTTGGGTTGTCTCAAAGAATTAGTAACTGATGAAGACAAAGCAGTTCTTGAGGTCGGATCCGGCACAGGCCAGCATGGAGTATACTTTTCCAGCAAGTTGCCTGGCGTGCGTTGGATTTTTAGCGATCTTATGGAAAATCATAGTGTCATAAGGGCCTATATTAAAAATTCGGGCCCATCCAATCTTGAGGGGCCTTTGAAGTATGAAATCGGCGTGGATAAATTTCCAGTAAAAGATATTGATCTCGTTTTTACGGCAAACACTTTTCATATAATGTCTTGGAAGCAAGTTAAGACATTTATCAAAGAGCTGGGAAAGTGTCTTGTTCCCGGGAACAGGTTTCTTGTGTACGGGCCTTTTAATTATAATGGAGAGTACACAAGTGTTAGCAATGAAGAGTTTGACACTATGTTGAAACAGAGAGACCCAAAGAGTGGCATTCGAAACTTTGAGGAAGTGAAGAAACAGCTTGATGACAAAGGATTTCGTCTTCTCAAAGATTATGAAATGCCGGCCAACAATCGATTGCTGGCCTTTATGAAGATTTAATTAGCCTTTTATTCGAGTTGTGTATACAAACGCGGCTATGTTTAACAGTGCAAGAATCACAATTGGGATTAAAGTCATTCTCATTCCTGCAACTCTAAATTTAAAATTTTGAGAATCCAGGTCTTTTATACCTATGTAGTGTAGGTATCTGCCTGCCAAAACACTTAATCCTAAAGCGTGAATGATCGGCGCGAATGCTATGTCGGAAATTTCATACAGATAGAGCATAATGATAAAAATGGGCACATAGGAATTAAAGTTTGCGTGAGCGGAAACTATCCCTGCAATCTCATTATGCTCACCAGGGCCAAGAGATACTTTTTTAGATCTTCTTTCTTTGATTGTATCTAAAGAAATCTTAAAATAGAGCAGTGCCAATAGACCAAGGTAAAGATTTGTAAACATTATTATATCCTTTGAGAAATATTCCTATAAATATTACACCACTCCGCCATCTTCAGGGGGAATTTAGTTGAGCTTAATCCAATTTCCTAATACTAAGAGCACAACAATGAATATTAAAACTCTTTTAACGAACCCTGTTTAATTTATGAATATTATTGAAACCATTCTCTTTCCTTTCAAAAAGCTTGTCAACAAGGCCAAGTTTAATTACTCAAATTCAAAAAACGATATCGATCTTTTTGGTGGCGCAATTTTGGCCACAAACTTATTGATGTGGGCCTACACTTTGGTGGTTGTTCGGTATGTAGACTCTTCTGTGGTGAAGTACGTTTGTATCACTGTTTGTTTTATTCAATCCATTGGTTTTTTAAGCTTATTTTACTTGGCCAAAGAAAATTTTAAATTATTGGCCAATGTCCTAATTGCAGGTGGTCTAATATATCAGATATTTTACAACTACTACACTGGTGGTTTCGCCACCTCAACCCTGGTCTGGTTAGGCGCCAATGCGGTTTTTGCGGGAGTTTTACTGGAGCGTAAATGGGTATATATTTGGGCAGTCATTTCGGTCTTTGTAGGATGTGTTTTCTTTTTTAGCTATGTCGGGGGATATAACTTTCCGAGGCTGCTTAATCCTAAAGGTGTGGTCTATATTGAATTTCTTACCAAGTTTGGTTGGATTGGCGTTCTTGCTTATGTCATTAGCATTTTTTGTACAGCACAGGAGCAAAGTAGAGAGCTCCTAAACAAAAAGAATGAAAAAATAGACAATCTTCTTACGATTCTTACTCACGACATCAACAACTCCCTTACAGTTTTAAAGATGGCCAATGAAATGAGCAAAGTTACAGGGGACACCAAGGAGCTACAAGAAACAATGGACAGGGCCTCTTTTTCAATCGGAGAGGTGGTAAATAATGTAAGGGTTCTTCATCGCGCAGAAAACGATATGGATGTCATCAAGTGTGTTCCTTGTAATTTGGATGATTCCATTGAAAAATGCACGAAGATGCTTTCTGGATTGGCCGCAAAAAAAGGGGTGAACTTCAGATATGCTGACTTTCACTGTCCTGATACAAAGGTCTTAATGGATCCTATGTATTTTAATCATCATGTTTTGGAAAATGTTTTAAGCAATGCAATTAAGTTCTCCAAGTTTAATGGAAATGTCGACATTGGCGTAAGAGTTAACGATGGAGAAGTCGAGCTTGTAGTTAAAGATTATGGGGTGGGAATCCCAAAGACCTCTTTAGTTGAAATCTTTCAAAATAAAGTCAATCGCTCCACTCCTGGAACCGATGGTGAAAAAGGCACAGGTTTTGGACTGAATATACTGAACATGTTTATGAAGAAGTTTGATGGTAGAGTGCTCATTAAATCTATTTCTGAAGATGAAGGTTGTGAGCATGGAACAGAGGTGCGCTTAGTGTTTAAGGCGATTCATGGGCTATCTAACTTTGAGACTAATGACTTTCGTTTTGGCAATCTTGTCGTGAAAGGTGTCTAGTCCAAAAACCCTCACTAGGTATCCCGCTCCAAAAAATACTGCAGATATGGCCTTCCCCACAATTTCTCGAGTGAAAATTTTTAAATAGCTCATCTGTGCCTGATTGTCTTCGTTGATAATTTTTATTTTCATGACCTTTTTGCCAATTGTCTGCCCGTCCCGCTTGATCTGTGGAAGAAAGTAGGCCGAAGGTATTGCCACATAGCTTACAAAGAGAAAAATCATGTCTAAGAAGTCGTGCCAAGCAAGCGGCACCTTATACTTGTTTGCCATAAAGTTAAAAATTGCCGCAAACACCGCTTGTAAAATTCCCAAGATCAAAGCGTCAATAAAAAAGGCCAGGGCCCTACTGATGAAAGCAGCTTCCGGGTAGCTTGAGAAGTCTTCATCTTGATTGTGATATTTTATAATAGGTCCGCGCTCAATCATAGGCCTGCCTTAGAAAGCGCTTATTGATCGCATTTTTAAGTCCAGTTGAAGTCGATAAGCTCTTTATCTGCAAAAGATGGCGCTTGTAAAAGGAGTTTAGTGGAATGTGATCTAGTACCGAGCCCAAGGTTTTTAAAAGATTCTTAACTTTTGGTGACTTTTCGTAGCGCTCTACAAATGCCTGGATAACTAAGACACTTGTTAGAAGTCTCTCGTCATCAATGCACTTGTCTATTAGTTTTAATAAATCCTTTTGTGAGAATTTACTTAAGCAGACTGACATGCTCCAAGAGTGAGGGAGTCTTTCGATTGATTCGTAAAACTCATTGAATTCATCATTCTTGTATAAGTCTTTCAGATAAGTTGGTATGAGTTGGCGAAGAAGAATTTCCTCATCCAAATCCATTTCTGAAAGCTCAAGCTCAATGGGAGCTAATCTCCTTACCAGCTCTCTTACAATCACATTGTTGTCAGGATTGTACTTTACCAAATTTAATGCCTTCTCAATAAAGATAGCTCTATCCTTTTTAAACTGTAGGCTTTGCCACTCTTTATGTTCGTATTCATAAATAAAAGGGGATGGAACAGGTCTAATTCTTTTCCATGCAACTCCAAAACTCATTCCTAAAACTAGTCCCGCGGCATGCGCGCCATAGGCGACACTTTCCAATGCCGTGAAGGAGTATATGAACTCTTGAAGCATAAAAAACAAAAACATGTAGGTCTTCACAGGAAACCGAGCAATCTTCACGCCCAAGTAAAAGAAAAAAACCTTTAATTTTTTATGAAAGAACAGGGCGTAGAATGCACCCATGACGACACTTACATTCGCAGAGGCGCCCAAAATGTGGAGAAAGTTCCCATCGTTGAACCATGCATAAAGTCCTAAGGCCATTGTTCCTAAAACAATGTAGGAAACTAGGAACGGGACAGGCCCGACTCTTTGTTCCACATAGCGTCCAAAGATAAATAAGAACAGCATGTTCCCAAGAAGGTGCATTAAGGTTTCATGGGAGAATACCGCCAAAAATAAAGTATATAGTGTGATGTTGTCATGGTGGAGGAGGTTGTAAAACTCTCTTAAACGCTGTGTTTGCTTTTCAAGGCTGCTGACGGCACTTGTATAGTCTGGAAAGGATGGCAGTTTCTCAATTTGAGGTCCCCGCGCCTTTAGTTTTCTAGCAAAATCTCGATATAGGCTGGCAAACTGCTCTAACGCCTCGCGTGACAAGTTGAAGTCTAGACCTAGGAGGTCCAGGTCATATTGAAACTGTGGAACAAGGCCTCTCTCAAAGGCAAAACGTTCACATAGTGGATTTCCAAGTTCTTCGCGGCAATATTCATAAAAAAGGTAATCCTGCGCAATTATTACTTCCCGATGCTCTGGCAGGGACATGTATGCCCTTTGATAGTCGTCTTTTTGTTGTCCGAAGAAATATACAAAGGCGCAGGCAAAGATAATTAACCAAGTTACAAGGGGGAAATTCTTAATTTTAAAACCAAGGCCTAGAGGAAAAAACATTCATTTATTATACCCATCTAGAGAAAAGAAATCTGTTTCCCTGTTTGCCTTGGCTTCACATTCCCTTATAATTTCATTAGGCTTACATAATTAAATCATTTAAAAAGGAAGTTAATGAGAACTTTGCCGCTGCATGTCAAAATTATTATTGGGTTAATCCTGGGAGTAATTTATTCTTTTATTTCCAGTTACCTTGGAATTAATGAATTTACTATCAATTGGATTGATCCATTTGGAAAAATCTTTATTAAAATTCTCAAATTCATTGCCGTACCTCTGGTATTATTCTCTATCATAAGTGGTGTTGCCGGTCTGAAAGATGTTTCAAAGCTTGGGAGAATGGGAGCAAAAACTCTTGGCCTCTATCTTCTTACGACTGTTATGGCAATTGGCGTAGGCCTAATACTTGTCAATGTTATCCAACCAGGAAAGTTCATTGAACAAGACCAAAGAGTTAAAAACAGAGTTGCTTACGAACTATGGGTTCAAAGCACCACTGGAAAAGCGCCTAAAGATCAAAGAAGCTTTTTGACTGATCCTCAGTATAAAGATCAGGTTGAGGCTGCGCTTACTCCAGCTGAGCTTAGCGAGATGAAGGCAAAGGTTAATGAGCAGGACTCAAGAATAGCGGACAAGTTGAAAAGCGCTGAGAAAACAAAAGAGTCGCGCCCACTCGACTTTCTTGTGGATATGATTCCTGAAAACCTTGCGGCATCACTGGCAAACAACAAGCTAATGCTTCAGGTTATCTTTTTTGCAATATTTTTTGGCATTACAATGGCATTTCTTCCGCAAGCGACTGCAGCACCTGTTCTTACGGTTGTTGATGGGCTTAATGCTGTGTTTTTGAAAATGGTTGAGATCGTAATGGCCGGTGCTCCATTTTTTGTATTTTGTCTCTTGTCTGGTGTAATTGCGAAAATGGCCAATACGCCAGCGGAAGTTTTTGAAATCTTCAAAAGTTTAAGCTCTTACTCTTTAACAGTGGTGATAGGCCTTGGACTTATGATCTTCTTGATTTATCCATTTATTGCAAAGACGATTATAAAAGGTCTTTCCTACTCAAGGTTTTTTAAAAACATTGCTCCCGCTCAGTTCCTTGCTTTCTCAACTAGCTCATCAGCTGCAACACTTCCTGTCACCATGGAGTGTTTGGAAGAAAACATGGGTGTATCTAAAAATGTTTCAAGCTTTGTTCTTCCTATTGGCGCCACTGTCAATATGGATGGAACAAGTCTATATCAAGCGGTTGCTGTTGTTTTCTTGGCGCAACTTCACATGATTGACCTTACACTTGCTCAACAGCTTATGATCGTAATGACTGCAACGCTTTCATCTATTGGGGCCGCTGCTGTACCTAGTGCTGGGCTAGTTATGATGATCATTGTTCTTCAGTCTGTAGGGCTCAACCCTGCTTGGATCGCCATCGTCTTCCCTGTGGATAGAATTCTAGATATGTGTAGAACTGTTGTAAACGTTACAGGGGACGCCACAGTCTCAACAATCATAGCAAGCAGCGAAAATGAACTAAACATGCCTGCCCAGCTTCATGATTACTCTCACATAAAAGAGTCCTAAATATCGATAGGAATTTTTAAATAACTTAGGCCAGCTTTCTGCTGGCCTTTTTCATTTTTGAAACAGCTTTATGCTCAAATCCCTTTTTAAATGAAAGCCTTTTAAGAGTGTGGCATTTTGTCTCAAAGCTTAGGAGGCAAGAATGAAAAATATTATTTTCTTAACAATGGTTTGGTTTTTGGTTGGCTGTGGAAAACCTGGAAGCGACAAGAGTGAAGAGAGCTCTTTAGGTTTCGTACTCCCTAGTGGAGAGCATGTGGAGCAAGCGCCAGTTTTCAAATATGAGCACTCATTTCTAGCAATGGGTTTCAAGGGGAAAAGGCCTAAACTCTCAGATGAAAAATACTCTAGTTTTAGCGTTAAAAGAAACCCTGAATTTAAAAATCTCAACTTTAGCGTCTTTGAAAAAGGCACAAGGGAAGTAAGCATACATGGACTTATCGTTGAGCTGGGCAACAATAGTAAAGTTTATGATCTGATTCGCAAGGCGACAGATGTGAGAAGTCTAAAGATTTATGCCCACACTTTGGTAATAAAAGATGAAATTCATGTGGCGCAAGCTGATGTCGAGATACACGCTGTTAAGGTGCTATTTAAAGAAGCTGGCAAGATAAACACAACCCCAATCTCAAAGACTGAGTTGCCTAAAACTTTTAAAAACGGTGAGGATGGATTGGCGGCAGGAAGCGTAACGATTCTTGCCAAGGAAGTTAAAAGTGAAACAGGCATGCCAGTCATTGTGGCCATTGGTGGAGATGGGCAATCTGCAGGCCCTGGAATGCATGGCGCTAGAGGTAAAGATGCTAAAGTAGTTAAAGCTCCAAATTACACATTTCTTAAATACTATAAATGCACATACCGAAATCATGAGGTGGGGGAAACCTGTAGAAAAAAGAAAGTTTCCGGCTGGAGGTCGGGAAATGGCGCTGATGCCAAGGCCGGTGGTGTGCCAGGGCATGGCGGGCCTGGAGGCAGCGTATGGTTGAGTAAGGAAATTGCTGACACTGTGAAGGTTGATAATCGTGGTGGTGGACATGGCAGGCCAGACATTGAAAGAAAAGGTGGAAGGCCTGGCAATCCGGCGACGACTTGTAACCATATATATAACAAGAAGAAAAGGTGCGTCACCGCAAGAAGAGGAAAGGATATCTCACCTAGAATTCAACCAGGAGCTGGTGGAAAGATTGGCCGAAAAATAACTTCCTCCAAAAGGCCAAAACTGGATAAGGCCCTTTTTCACTACACCGCATTTGTTAAAGACCTTTATATGCAAGGCCATTTCAATGAGGCGCACGCAGAGTTACACTATATTGCTAATCTTTCAGGTGAATTTAGTAGTGACTCAGCACTACTTCGGGTTGTGAGATCTCAAATTGGGGAGATGCTTGGGAAGCTTGAATTGAGATTGGACTTTTATGGCAACCCGAGAACTTGGGTTCCTAAGCTTGGATTTGTTACAGCTTCAAAAGCATTTGTAGAAGAAGGGGACAGAAACTTAAAGCTTTTCTTTCTGTCAAAGACCTTAAAAAGTAAGCACGAGAACCTTGAAAACAAATATGAAGGAGTTAAAGAACTTCAGAACGAACTGTTGGCAAGAATTGATGAGAACAGAAAGGGTATAACGACTAGTGTCTTAAATTCGAATGATCTGCAACACTCTGTAAATGAACTTAATGTGGCAAAAGAGGAGTTTGAGCTAGAATTAAGGCTAATAGAGAAAAAAATCGAGCAAATGGCAAAAAACAATCTCAAGGTGCCACTGCTAAAAAAGGCCTTAAAAACCTTGGCCTTAGCGGCAAAAGTTGTACCTGTGGGGCAACCAAGCTTTGGCGCGGTCGGAGTGGGACTTGATGTGCTTGAAAAGGCGATCTACTCAGAGTATTCCCTTGATGACTTTCTAAAAGAAGCGCCAGAAGTTAGCGAGCAGTTTGATGGTTTTGATTGGAAGGGGGCGACGTTAAAGCTTCAAGAAAAACTGGACGATTTAAACCCTAGAGAGTTTTCTAAGCTTGAGAGCAACAAGGAGAGACTTGAATACATAAAAGATCTTGGAGAGTTTGCTGCTCCTATTGTGGAAGCTATTGGCAAGCAGAGAAGCGCTTGGAAGGAACATGAAGTTTCCAAGAGTTCACTAAATAAAGAAATCGAAAGAATAAAGGCCCATCATAAAGAGTTTCAACAGGTTGTGGGAAAACTGAATGTGTTGCTAACTCAGAAGGAGGGTTTTCTAAATCAAGTTAGAGTCTTCCAAAGCTCTATTTTGGAAAGGTTGCAACAAATTGATTCTGATTTTCTAGCAGTCTCCCACAGCTATGAAGAGCTTGCTTCATCTGCCCTTGTATTGGGTGATAACTTTAAAACAAGCTTATTGGAGATTCACCGAAATGCTCTTAGAAGGTTTAACTATTATAGCTATGTTCTATCCAAGGCCTATGGCTATCAATATGGAAGTCCATTTCAGGGAAGTCTCTCTTTGGATGGCTTTTACAACAAGTGTGAGTTGTTATTTGCAAAAAACATAGAAAGCTCTGAAAAATTGGAGAGAATGAAAGAACTGTTTGAAAGGGAAGTGGCGGATCTTGCGGAATTGATAGTGCTCAACTCCAGTGCGCGTGATGAGCTTGCAACCACAGTTGAGCTTTCACCTGAACAGGTCAGGGCATTAAATAAAGGTAGATCTATATACTTGGATTTCACGGACTTGGAGTTTTTTGGGAAAAATAAAGAGAACATAAGACTTAATGCAGTTAAAATGGAAGAAGGGTCTAGTCTAGAGAATTTTAATGGAGGAGAGGTTTACTTTGAGCATGTGGGAGAAGGAATTGTGTATAAAGACGGAAAATTCTTCTTTTTCACACAAGACACTTCAGATATTGGTAAGTGGATCAGCCATGTCGTGGGCGGAGAGATTTATCACTCAGAGTCCAGTGACGAAAGTGGAGACGAGGTAAGGTCAATGCTTGGCATGAGCGATGGACATCCAGTATTTTCAAAACCTACAGGAAGAACATTTGTCAAAGTAAGCACCTCGGATGACATACAGATTAAAAACGCCAGGATTAGGGTAGAGTATTCATTTGAACACGCTAACTAACATCATTGCCAATTAATCGCGCTAGGAGCATAATGGCTGCATGACAGTATTATGCTCCTTAAAAAATTTGAGTTTGTCCTTTGGTGACAAAACAATATTCGACAACGCCTCCTTTCAAATTGATCATGGCGATAAAATCGGCCTAATTGGACTAAATGGCGTTGGAAAATCCAGCCTCTTTAAAGTCCTTACCGGAAAGGTTGGTGTGGACACATCCACTCAGTTTGTTTTCGACAAGGCCAGCGCAAAACAAGGTAGTGAGTTTGAGTACTCTGTATTCCTCGTTGAGCAAAACTTTACTCTTCCTAAAAACTCCTGCTCAGCAAGAGACTATTTATTTGAATATTATCCTGAGCTGAAAAAACTAAATCACCAGTATAAATCTACGGTGGAAAACGAAGACCTTGAAAAACAGCAGGCCGTCCTGACAGAAATGGAAAGAGTGGACTTTTGGTCATATCAAAACGCATACGAAAGCTACTTAAAATCTTTTGAGCTTGAAGATCCTTCCAGGGATGTGAGAGATCTCTCCGGTGGGGAACAAAAGAAAATTCTCTTGGCCTTAGGTCTAGTATCCAAGGCCAATTTAATTCTATGGGATGAGCCAACCAACCATTTAGATATTGAGTCCATTAAAAAGCTTGAGGATGAGCTTTTGTCGGTGGGAAAAAGCCTTGTGATCATCTCCCACGATAGACACCTCTTGTCGAAGGTTTGTAATAAGATCGTTCATATTCATGATTCAAAAATCACTGAATTTAAAGGCTCTTATGCGGACTACCTCGAATTTTTAAATGTAAAAGAAGAGCAAAGACTAAAAACTCTTTCCAAGCTAAAAAACACGCTTAAGCGTGAAACTGAATGGATGCGACAAGGGGTGAAGGCAAGAGGGACTCGTTCTAAAAAACGAGTTGAGGGTTTTGAAGACCTTTCTAAAAAAGTTTCAAACCTAAAGGCCGCTGCCAAGAAAGAAATAGAGTTAAATATCAATGCAAGCTCTAGGAAAACAAAGAAGCTAGTTGCCTTTAAGAACGTTGACTTTGCCTATGGCGAGAAGGAAATGTTTAAAGGTCTCAATTTTGAACTGCACAAGGGTGAGAAGATTGGCGTGTTGGGGCCAAATGGGGCCGGAAAAACCACTTTGATGAAGCTATTGGCAAAACAATTAGTCCCAACCTCTGGTGAAGTTTACCATGCAGATGGGCTAAGAATAAACTTCTTCGATCAAAAGAGGGAAGATCTTCAGCAAGATAAAACTCCTTATGAGCTTCTTGGAGAAGGTGAGGACTTTGTTCAGTTTACGGATGGTAGATCTCTTCATGTAAGCTCTTATTTTCAAAACTTTTTATTCATTAAAGATCAGCTTAAAAGGCCTTTAACTTCCTTTTCAGGAGGAGAGTTAAATAGACTTCAACTGGCCATAAATTTAAAAAATGAAAGCGATGTTTGGATTTTTGACGAACCAACCAATGACTTGGATATCGAATCTATTGAAATTTTAGAGAGCAAGCTGGAAAGTTTCAAGGGCACAGTGCTGTTGATCTCACACGATAGGTCCTTTTTAGAAAATGTCACAAACAAAGTTTGGATGGTTGAGAATAAAAACATTGAGGTCTTCAACAGTGGATACTCCCAAGTCCAGGCGTACCTAGACGCTCTTGAGATTGAAAAATCATATGAGGATTCTTCAAAAGAAGAACCAGTAAAAACAAAAGAGCAAGATGCACCTCAAGCTAAGAAAAGAAAGCTTACCAATAAGGAAAAAGAGGCGCTTAAAACCCTGCCACAGGAAATCGAAAAACTAGAAGAGAACATTTCCAAACTTGAAGAAGAGATAGGTTCAATTGACTATTCTTCCCTTGATGCCCAAGGGAGTGAAAAGCTTAATAAACTTGTTGAAACAAAAGACAATGCCGAAACCGAACTTCTTGAGAAGTATGAATTGCTGGAAGAGCTTGAAAAATACAATAGTTGAGTTGTTTGGTTTTTGAAGTAAGATTGTTTTAGTTCTATAAAATTGCCGTAAGGTCTTTGGCCTAATAGAGTTTAGTATTCCATTTTTTATGAAATCAAGGAGGATTGTTTGAAGTTAATCACGGCCATGATGGCACTATCTGTATCTGCTTTTTCAACAGAATATATTGTAAAGCTTAAGAACAATGACATGAAGTCTATCTTTTCTCTGTCTGAGTACGGACAAGTAAGAGAGCTAAACGTTTCGGTTGGAAACTTTGCTGTTATCAAGTCTGATAAGGAGCTTGGTCATATCAACCACCCAGCAGTTGAGTATATCGAAGAAAACATTAGGTACGAGCTTCTATCTAACGATGAGCTATTTAAAAAACAGTGGGCTTTAAAAAACACTGGCTTTAACTCTTGGAATGTATTGCTTCCTGGAAAAAAAGGTGTGGATATCGACGCTTTGGAAGCTTGGAAAATTACCAAGGGTAAAAAAGATATCAAGATCGCAGTTATCGACACAGGTGTGGACTACACTCACAAAGATCTTGTTAAAAACATCATGATAAATGAAGCTGAAAAAAATGGTGTTGAAGGCGTTGATGACGATAACAACGGATACGTTGATGACATTTATGGATACGACTTTAACGAAGATGACGCTGATCCAATGGACGATCATGGGCACGGAACACACTGTGCTGGTGTAATTGGCGCCTCTCATGACAACTTTGGCATTGCTGGTGTAATGAACAATGTTCAAATTCTTCCGATTAGATTTCTTTCTGCTCGCGGCGGAACTTTGGAAGGGGCAATTAAATCAATCGATTACGCAATCAAAAGAGGCGTTGACGTAATGAGTAACTCTTGGGGCGGCGGCGGATTTAGCCAGGCGCTAAAAGATGTTATTGAAGAGGCGAACAAGGCCGGAATCGTTTTTGTGGCGGCAGCTGGCAACTCAAACAACGATAATGATAAGAGACCTTCATATCCTGCAACTTACGATGTTGAAAACGTAATTTCTGTTGGAGCTCTTTCAGGAAGAGGCAAGAGAGCAAGCTTCTCAAACTACGGGAAAGAGTCTGTTCACTTGTTTGCTCCAGGTGTAAATATTCTTTCAACTGTTCCAGGAAACAAGCACAAGAAGATGTCTGGCACTTCCATGGCAACTCCTTATGTTTCTGGGATTGTAGGACTTATTCTTTCAATCAATAACAACATGACTCCTGCTGAAGTTAAGCAAAGAGCTATTGATAGCACTGTTAGAACTGAGGATCTTGTTGAGTACTCACAGTCTGGTTATATCTCGGCATTAAAAGCTGTTGAATAAAAATTAGTTCAGGTCTTGGAGAGCAGCGATCTCTCCAAGTCCTAGACCATTTTCATAGCGCTCTTTACCAAATTTCTATTTAAAAAGTGATCCTCTTCAACTTCTAAAAAATCACCCTTCGCGCCCAGCTCTTGCATTTTATTAAATTCCTCTTGAGCATCTTCAAAAGAAACGAGACTGTCCAATTTTCCATGAACTTGAGAGTAGGTTACTTCTTTTCTAATAGAGAATCTCTCTGACCTGAATATGGAGTTAATGGCAATGACCTTTTCAACTTCTGTCAGAGACTCAGCAACCTTTGGAGCTATGAAACCTCCCTGGGAATACCCTATGATGGTCACTGGCGCTCTTTTTTTATTTAGCTCTCGCACGATATCACAAAGCCAGTATGAAGCTGGTTCATAGTTTATATAAAAATTTCTCTTATCAGGATCATAAAAATACCAACCATACCTGGCCTCCCAGCCATCGTCTTTCTTGAGTGGCACGACAAAGGGGGCATTAGGGGCCATGACCAGGGTGTTGCTTGAAAAAAGTTTTTCGAATCTTTTAAACATGAACTTTCCATTAAGTTGGAAGCCGTGAAGTAGAAGGACTACTTTTTCGTAGTCCTTGGTCTCGTTAATGTGAATGTCATGTTCATAGCTAATTGGATTGGATTTAGTGATCTTCATCTTTCTTTTCGTACTCGGCCTCAAAGGTGTTGGAGTCCACTCTTTGTTCCGGGGTGTGATGTCCTTGTGGACGATTTGTTCTAAAGCCTTGGCCCATGTTTGTGAAGACATGGATGTTTCCGTTTTTCATGCCTTTTTGGATGCTCTTAAAGAAGGTCTTTTTAATGATGGCCGCAAGAATTGTTCTTGTTCCTGGAAGGACCATGGAAAACCCAAGGATGTCAGTTACAAAACCAGGAGTTAAGAGCAGCAATCCACCACCCATAACCAAAAATCCTTGAAGAAGTTGACCAGTTGGCATCTCGCCGCGATTCAGTTGATCCTGTATTTTAAAGAGAAGCTCAAGGCCTTGCGACTTGGCCAGGGATGCCCCAACAATGCCTGTGGCAATGATAATGAATATGGTGTTTAGAGCGCCAATTTGAGCGCCCACGCTAAAAAGCAGGTATAACTCTAAAGCTGGAACACATGTAAAAAGCAAAACGAGTATTAAAAACATGGGATTATATGACCATTTGGATGATTTGGCGTCAAGTGAAAGGGTGCCTAGTCAGGCCTGTGTATTATGATCTTTGATCAAGGTCAGCTTTTGTTTTTTAGTCATCTTTTTGATTTCAATTTCTCTTTTTAAGGCCTTTGACCTGTCAAGCCCGGACTCTAAATACACAATTTCCTTAGGGGTGGCGCTTCGAAAGAACTTTGCGCCCTTATTTCCAGAAAGGTGCTCTTTAAATCTACGCAGTGGGTCGGTGCTGACACCTGTATAGAGTTTTCCACACACTGTTTCAATCATATAAACGCTGTAATTCTCTTCCATGTCTTACTTTAGCAAAGTATGAGGCCTGTGTCTTAGATATTGAGCTTGATTGAAGTAAACGAATGTATCAGAATATTCATATGAAAATTTTATTTATAACACTAATTTTGGCGAGCTCTGTATTTTCTCAAAAACTTGAACTTGTTCACAAGGACGAGGGAGTCATTTGGGGTATGGATTTTGTGGATGATAACAAAATTGTCTACACTCTAAGAGATGGAAGAGCAAAGCTCTTAGATCTAAAAACAAAAAAAGCTAAGGCCATAAACCATCCCAAAGTAGAGGCCGTCGGACAGGGCGGACTGCTCGATGTGCTTTTCCATAAACATAATGGAAAAGAGTATTTATATTTCAGTTTCTCCGAAAAAACCAAAGAGAAAAAGGTAGTTACCTCCCTTGCTCGTGGAGAGTGGGATGGGACACAGGTTAAAAATCTAAAAACAATTTTTAGTTCGAATGCCCACAGTGACACTACAAGGCACTTTGGTTCAAGAATCGTAATTATGGAAGATCAGCTTTTTCTCACTGTTGGTGATAGAGGAGAGCGGGACGAGGCCCAAAAGGTAACATCGCACAATGGAACAGTGTTGCGCATGAAGATTGATGGATCGCCTTATCCTGGAAATCCATTTAAGAAAAATCCATATGTTTTTAGCTACGGACATAGAAACCCTCAAGGAATGGATATAAAGGATGGGAAACTCTTCACGGCAGAGATGGGACCGCGGGGAGGAGATGAGCTCAATATTATTGAAAAGGGAAACAATTACGGCTGGCCTGAAATCACTTACGGTAAAGAATACTGGGGGCCTAGCATTGGCAAAGAGAAGAAAGAGGGGATGGAGCAGCCTCTCATAAATTGGACACCATCAATATCTCCTTCGGGCATGGCCTTTTATACTGGTGATAAAATTAAAAAGTGGAAGGGAGACCTTTTCATTGGCTGTTTAAGCGGTGAACAGGTACGGAGGATCGACTTTGAAGATGGCAAAGTGAAGTCTCAACGGCCTCTTTTTGAAGATAAGGATGAGCGATTTAGAGATGTGTTAAATGGTGCGGATGGAAGTCTTTATCTTTCCACAGATAGTGGAAAGATATTCAGGGTGAACTAGCTTATACTGTATTTTTTACATTTTAACTGAATGTGAACCCATTCTCCATTAAGGTACTCACATGAAGTTAGTCCTACTTTTCTTGTCATTAAGCGCTCTATTGTTTGCCAAGGAGCCCCTTTCGAGGTTTGATCGATTTGTGTGTGATGATGGCCTCAAACTTCTAAAAAAGACTTATATTCTATCCTACGCCGAAGGCGATACTTACTCTGAGGCCTTGGATGAATTGAATAGAGTTCACAAAATTTTAGCTTCAGAAGTTGAGGACGAGAAAAATTACTTCTTCAACGAGTTTAAACTTGCCATCATCTTTGATCATTTAGAAGAAAAATACTTAGTGATTGACTCCATATGTTTTTCAAAGAACATTTTTAATTCCGATTCAACCGTGAACTCCCTCCTGATGAAAAACAGGTATGGACTCGAAACTCAAGTTATTAAAGTGCACACCAATAGGTGGGACGGTCAAAAAGGCTTTAGAGGGGATTACCTTGAGCTAATCTTTGAAAGCGAACGCTACAGTTTTTCTAATTTAAATTAGCACTATAAAAAGTTCAAACCATCTGTTCTAGCGCTTACGAGCATTCTAAAAAGGTCTAATTATAGACTTAAAACAGGTGCCGTTTCATGAAAGCAATTATTATTCCAGCATTACTTATGTCTTTTTCCGCTTCCTCCAAAGTTATTCAAGGGCAAGAAAATGGACTTCGAGTTTTTATCAACACCGAGACTTTGATGATGAAAGTCACAAACTCTCAAAACGAGCAAGTAAGCGGCTATGCCACTAAACTACTTTCACCTTCTGGAGCAGAGTCCTACAAACTTGTTTTTCCCCTAACAAAATACAGAGCATCCATCTATGAGGCGAAAGTGAAAGATGGCTCTTTAGAGGCCGCCAACAATCACATCACCAGGTGGTACTAACAAACCTTTGACAAAACTTAGACGATCAAGTCACTATGCGCGTGTTTTGCATGTACACCCTTAGGAGGTCTATATGCAAAATTCGGATACTGAAGCTTGGGAAGGACATGACAATGACGATGTTCTTTATGGCAACCCAAACAAATCCAAAGAGGAGTTCTTAATGGACTTTGAAAGGGCGGTTCTAGAGGAACATCCAGAGTTCAGAAAAGAGGTTCTGAGGTCATTTAGAAACTTTTTTGACCTTTGGGAGATGGAGCTTGAACGGGTTGAACAAGTATCTGAGCAAAGTGCTCCCAAAGTTCTAAAAAGGTTTATCAAGAAAAGTTTGTGATCTAAAACAATAAATAGGGCCAATCTATATGCCGATAGGTAATCGTAATTAGATTTCTCAAATAAAATCGCTATCATCCTTGTATAGAAACTAAAGGAGTTAGTCATGAGCAAATCTTTATTATTATTTACCGCAATGCTGCTATTGGCCGCATGTGCTGCAACTGAAGAAAAAAAGAAACCTGTGCCACAGGGCATAGAGTATATGCTTAATAATAAATAATTAAGCCTTCATCTCCAGATAAGACTTATAGCTGCCAGGGTGCAAATACACATTCCCTTTATCCACTTCAAGCACCTTGGTGGCGAGTTCATCTAAAAAGAACCTATCGTGACTCACGAACATAATCGTGCCTTCATAGCGCTTCAAAGCGTCCAAGAGAACCTCCCTGGAACCTATATCCAAGTGGTTGGTTGGTTCATCTAGTAACAGGAGGTTGTGAGGACAAGACAACAGGCCTGCAAGTATAACTCGCGCTTTCTCGCCACCTGAGAGGTATCGAACCTTTTTGAACACCTCATCACCCTTAAATAAAAAAGCGGCCAGTAGGTTTCTTAGGAATCCATCTGAAGCATTCGGAAGTCTTGATCTTACTTCTTCAAACACTGTATTTTCCATATTTAGGTTTTCAAATGAATATTGGCCAAAGTAGCCCATGTTCACACTAGGCCCAATTTTTACTTCACCATTGGTTGCTTCTGTCTGGTTGGCGATAACTTTCATTAGCGTTGATTTCCCCGCTCCATTAACACCAACTACCGCAAGCTTGTCCTGTCTAGAAATTACCGTGTTCAGCTTCTCAAAGACCCAGTGGTCTTTGCCCTCACTGTTTACCCACTTTTTGGAAACGTCTTTAAGGATTGCAACATCATTTCCTCCACGAGGAATCTCTGGAAGCATGATGCTCATTTGCTCGAGGTCAGCTTCAAGCTCGACCCGGTCAATCTTATCTAGCTTTTTTACTCTTGATTGAACCTGCGCCGCATGGGATGCCCGTGCTTTGAATTTTGCAATGAACTCTTCTTCTTTTTTAAGCGTTGCTTGTTGTCTTGCAAAGTTTGCCTCAAGCTGCTTCTTTCTGAGTTCTTTTTCTTTTTCGTAAAAGTCGTAGTTTCCTGAGTAGGTGAAAACGCCGTGAGGTGAGACTTCCACAATCTTTTTGGCCACGTTGTTCATAAACACACGGTCGTGACTGGTCATAAATACCGAGCCTTTAAAGTTTTGGAGCCACTTCTCCAGCCAGAGAATTGTTTCCATGTCCAAGTAGTTGGTAGGCTCATCCATCAAGATGATATCAGGCAAAGTAATTAGAACCTTGGCCAGAGCAATTCTCATCTTCCAACCACCAGAGAAGTCTTCAACTGGCGTTTGGTGTTTTTCAGGGCCAATGCCAAGCCCTGACAGGATTTCCTGCGCGTTGGTTTCAAGTTCATATCCGCCAAGTTTTTCAAACTCAGTTTGGGCCTCGCCCATTTCTTCAAGAACCTTGTTCATTTCATCTGGGTCAAGGTCTGGATCACAGAGCTTAGTTTCAAACCCCTTCAATTGAGCGTCCAGTTCCCCAAGTCTCGCATTTCCACCCATAACCTCTTCAAGGGCAGTGGTTCCAGACATTTCTCCAACATTTTGTGAAAAATAGCTTATCCTCATGTTTGGCGCCAGGGCAATTTGTCCTTCGTCTGGACGATCAAGTCCTGAAATAAGATTGAAAAACGTAGTCTTCCCAGCTCCGTTTGGACCTACAAGGCCAACTTTCTCACCTGGGTTGATTTGAAAGCTTGCCTCAGAGTATAGAGGGATGCCATTCATTAACTTCGTAACATTTGAAACACTTATCATTAAAATACCTTTAACTTGAAATTTTGCTATACAGAGTAGCAAATTCAATTGGGTTGAGCCATAGCTTTTACGGCGCTATAATAGCCGCTTAAAAGGATAAAATATGGCAACTTGCAAATACTGTGGAAAAAACGTTACTTGGCTTAAAGAGGGAAGGAAAAATGTGCCGGTGGAAGATGACGGTGGCATTCATGAGTGCGAACAATACAAAAACGTCAGACGCTCTGCAAAGAAGCTTACTCCCAAAGAGATTGATCCTGAGATATTAAAGCAGTATCAGGAAAACATGAACAAGAAGCTCAAAAAATAAGCGCCGTAAAAAGTCTCCCATAATTTTCAAATTCATCTTATAATTAAGTAAACCAATAACTTAGGAAGAGTTGAGGTGCTTTTAGGATGAATAATCTCAGGTTTATTGATTTGTTTGCCGGGATCGGCGGTTTTAGATTAGGTTTGGAATCTCTGGGTATGGAATGTGTCTATACCAGCGAGTGGAACAAACGAGCTCAAGAAGTTTACAAAATGAACTTCAACGAAACCCCAGATGGCGATATCACCAAAGTTAAAGAATCAGACATACCACCTCATGACATTCTTTGTGGAGGCTTTCCTTGCCAAGCATTTAGCGTTGCAGGCAAAAGACTTGGCTTTAATGACACAAGAGGAACTCTCTTTTTCGACGTGGCAAGAATTGTTAAATACCATAGGCCAAGTGTCGTCTTCTTAGAGAATGTAAAAAACTTTCTAGGACACGACAGCGGCAGAACGATGCAAACTGTTAAAGCAACCCTAGAAGACCTAGGATACAACGTGACCTTTAAGGTGCTTCGCTCAAGCGACTATGGAGTGCCTCAGGCCCGAGAAAGAGTCTTTATAATTGGCGTTTATGGCAGCAATGAAAACTTTATCTTCCCTGAAGCTATAAGAGCTCAAAAGGTTGTGGACGACATTCTTTTGGACCTTTCTCAAAAAGAATTTAAGGAACTCCAAATTAAACGCGACGACATGTACTTTTATAAGGATGAAAAGGCTGTTTTAAATCTTCGGTCTCCACATCAAATTGGAAAAATAAACAAAGGCGGACAAGGTGAGAGAATCTACTCCAGATTCGCTGCCGGCATTACCTTAAGCGCATATGGCGGTGGAGCTGCTGCAAAAACTGGCGCCTATAAAGTTGGGAGAAGAGTCAGAAAGCTTCACCCTGTGGAATGTCTAAGAATGCAAGGCTTTCCAGACAACTTTAAGCTTGGGCCATCCATAGTTAACACTTATCAACAGCTAGGAAACTCGGTCTCTGTCCCGGTTATCAAAGCAGTTGGCAAAGAAATTTTAAATCAGGTATTTATCGGCGAAGAATTGAAGGCGTCGTAATAAAGCTGTACCACACACATGTGTGGCACAGCTCTTGTCATTTACTTCTTTAGAAAACTCATTAATGCATTAATGAACTTGGGATAAGCTTCAATGTGAGGCAGGTGTCCCACGTCCTCAAGAAGGGCAAGAGAGGCGTTTGGTATTGCCGCTTCTGTTTTCTTGGCAAGCTCTGGGTAGTTACCCATGGTTTTTCTGGTGGCATCATCCACCAAGTTCTTGCCTAGGGCTGTTTTATCTCTATCACCAATTATTAGTAATGTTTCAGGTTTAAGTTGGTTAAACTCATGAACCACCGGTTGAGTGTAAATCATGTCATATGTAAGTGCTGAAGTGTAGGCCAAATGTTGCCAATCAGGTCCTTTTATCCAACCAGTTTGAAGCTTAAGCCACCTCTCATAGTTTTCACTCCAACGGCCACCATAGTAGTTTTCCACTTGGTATTTTCTTACTTGTTTAGGTTTAAGTTTTAATTGCTTTTGAAAGACAACGTCAATTGGCTCGTATGGAACTTTAAGCTTGTAATCCTCAAGACCAATAGGGTTTACAAGCACAAGCTTCTCAACCATCTGTGGATACATAAGAGCAAACCTTGATGCGAGCATTCCACCCATTGAATGTCCAAGCACTGTTACTTTATCCCACTTGTACCAGTCGACTAGCTTTTTTGTGTTATAGGCCAATCCATGGAAAGTGTATTGGTATTGGAGCGGCTTTGAAGATCTGCCAAAGCCAATCTGGTCTGGAATTAAAACTGTGTATCCAGCGGCCGCAAGATCTCTTGCTGTTTGACCCCAATAAGCTCCCGAGAAGTTCTTCCCGTGCATTAGAACAATCTTCTTTCCATTGGATTTTTCAGGCTTAACGAGACTATATGCCATCTCCAGCTTATGAGTTTGGGACAAAAACTTATATAACTTGGTTTTAAATGGATATTTGTAAGTTTTTAGTCTTTTATCCAAATTTGCTTTTTTAGGATCCGCACAGGCGAATAGCAACGATAGCATTAATAAGTATTTCACAGAAAGCTCCTTTGATAGGACAAAATCCTATCAAAGAAGCTCCACTATGAAAACGTTGTTCATGGCAAAGAATGCCTTTTCACTAATTGAAAACTTTTGAGCTCATGCTGGATATATAAAGGAAACTGAATTGTTGTGCTGTAAAAAGCACACATCTTCCGTGACTCCCTCAATGAAGAGGGAGCCTTTAACATAAGGCTTTTGTTATGGAAGACATGAAAAGGGTCTTGAACTTCATCGTGATAGTCTTGCAACTGGCAATTGCAATTCTTGATCTGATCAAGTGATAGTTCGGGGAAGGTGTAAAAAGCATCTTCCCACCTTTCATGCAAATTTATAATACCAAACGCCAAGTTCGAGTTCAATAAATTGAAGTCATTTTATACTTTGAAATTAGTTTATCTAGTAAAACTAATATTTTAGAAAGATGCTCCCAAATAGGGAGCATCAAAAAAGCACTTATGATTGAAAGTATTTCTCTAGCTCGTCTGCGCCACCGATTCTTTCTCCCTGAATGAAGATTTGTGGAACGGTTGTTGCTCCACTTATTGCAACGAGGGTCTTAATGCTGAAATCCCTGTTGAGAACATGTTCTTCATATTCACAGTTGTTTTTCTGTAGAAGCTCCGCGGCCTTAGCACAAAAAGGACAACCTGGACGGGTGAACATTGCAACTGACTTTGGAATTTTTCCGTCTAGATATTTAAGCATGGTGTCTGCATCGGACTTGTTGAACGGATCCCCTGGTTTCTCTTCTTCAATAAACATTTTTTCGATTTTGCCATCATTCACTAGCATCGAATAACGCCAGGATCTTTTCCCAAAGCCAAGGTCTGATTTATCCACCAAGAAGCCAAGCCTTTCGGAGAACTCGCCATTTCCGTCTGGAAGCATTGTAATATTTTTGGCGTTTTGATCTCGCTTCCAATCATTCATTACGAAACTGTCGTTAACTGAAAGACATATAACGTCATCAATGCCTGCTTCCTTGAAAGCTTCATAAAGCTCATTGTATCTTGGAAGGTGCGTTGATGAACACGTAGGTGTGAACGCGCCTGGAAGAGCGAAAAGCACAACCTTCTTACCTTTAAAAAAGTCGTCTGTGGTCTTTTCAACCCACTCATAGCCTTCGCGTATTTTAAATTTTGCCTGAGGCACTTGCTTTCCTGTTTGATCGGGTAGTGACATAGAATCTCCTTTAGATTGGTTGTATTAAAATATTAAATATTAGTTTTAAATTTCAATCAAATTACTTGTTCTTATACTCTCATAACACACGACTATTAAAGAGGTAAGTGTTTGCAATCACTTAGATTTTAGAGGTTTATTTAAGCATGGCATCAATATTGGACGATAAGCATTGCTGGAGGTTTTAATGAGCATCAAAAACGTTCGTGCTTTTAATGAGGCCATCCGTTCCATAAATAGTGGAACTGCAGAGATGAGCAAAGCTATTGAGGCCAATACCAGCGAGATTAAAAAAATTGTTAAGGCCATAGACAATGCCAAGGAAGAAGCAAAGATTGATTGGAAGAAAGTTGAAAGACTCGGAGAGTCAGATAGGTATCCACTTGCTAGTGGTTCGCCCCAATCTATCGAAGTTGATGGCGCTGCGTTGCTGCTAAAAAAACTTGATGTTTTATAGCGCTGCTTCATAAGGTTAGTTGAAACAACCTTAATTTTTTCTTTGTAAAAGCAAATTCTAATTAGTATCTTATGGCCGTTAACTATAAGGAGATTTAATGGGTGCTATAAGATTAGCTTTTATGTTCATGTTGACTTCAAACTTTGCTTTGGGCGCTATTTTTTGGGATGAAAATAGAGTTCAGGTAAAAAAACTTGCCGTTAAAAATCACAGACCTATTCAAGACTATGGCTATTCCAGAGAAGTGGTTATGCAAAAGATTCACCTTAAAAAGGACACTCAAGGGTACTATGTTGAAGATGTTTATTGTCATAAGACTTTCAGAAATGTAGGTCCGAACCGAATGCCACGACATACGGTTATAAACATTGAACATACCTGGCCACAAAGTCGATTTAGCACTCGCCAAAGCAAAAGGAATCAAAAAGCGGACATTCACCATCTATATCCAACCGAAAGCCAGTCCAACAGCAAAAGGTCTAGCTTCTACTTCTCTGAAGTAGAACATGGCACCAGCCCAACTTATGACTGTGATGATTCAAAACTAGGATATAATTCAGAGATTGGAGATACAGCTTTTGAACCACCTGAAGATCACAAGGGCAATGTAGCTAGGGCTCTTTTTTACTTTTCTATTAGATACGATATTGAAATCCCAGAGTACGAAGAAATGTTCCTGAGAATGTGGAACAATATCGATCCAGTTGATGAAAATGAGCGCAGAAGAAACGACATCGTTGAAAAGGAACAGGGAAATAGAAACCCATTTATTGATGACCCAGGTCTTGCAGATCTAATTACAAATTTCTAATTAACTCTGGCCTCTACTTCTAGAGGCCTTTTTATTTGCTTAGTTTGCTAGTAAAAATTCCACAACATTGTCCAAATCCGAGTGAAGATTTTTGTTCATAAAGAAGTCTTCATGGCCACGGTCCTGTAGAATCTCATACTCTTTGTTGCTTGAGCCAATTCTGTGGAAGTTGTCTTTTAAAGTTGCTTCGGCCTCTGCAAGAGGATCATCAGCATAAAGCTGTTGAAAAACTGGAATGCGAATAAGCGGCAAGGCCGAAGGGTAAGGAAGCTTGGTTCTTGTTTTTATAGCTCTGTCTCTCACACCCTCAGCAAATTGAAAAAGAATGCCATTTGTGGTGCTGTCCACAGTTTTTGTATACAAGGCCTTTCTTGCTTCTTTTGAAGTATTGTGACGATTATAAAGCCACTGCCAAAGGTTTAGGTTGGAAACAGGACCAGTAAAGCGAGTAAGGGTTTTCACATCAATTTCATCAAAGAATCGAAATGCCGGCCTAATAAAAAGAGCCATCTTTGCAAGCTCGTCCAATTTGTTGTCAACTCTGTCCACTGACATTGCTGTGTTCCCGGCAAGTAATGCCACGGCCTTAACCTTTCTCTGTCTTGACCAGGCCTTAGCTGGATTAAAGCAATTGGCCACAATGCACTTTGAAAGCCCTGCGAGGTAGGCCTGAGTGGTAATAGAGCCTTGGGAGTGGCCCATAATATAGATCTTGTCCTTGCTTTTTTCTTTGAGCCAGTCTACTGCCATTTCAATGTCATCCATGGCAATATCATCCATATTGGTGCCAGCAACATAGTCTGAGTTGCCTATTCCACGAACATGTAAGACATAAGGACGTAGGTTCCACTTCTCAACCAAATACCTGGCGACGGAGACTTCTTTGTTAGGCAGTAAGTCCCAGATATATGCGTTTTGAAAAAAGCCGGATACTAAAAGAACCAGTTTTGCATCATCGTTTTTGTTTTCAAATTCAATTAACTCTAAACAGTACTCTTGTTTCTCTCTAGAGTCTTGTCCGCAAGTTTTATGAACACTCCAGTCTGGGTGGTATTCAAACTTGGCGTGAACACTTACAGACAAAAGCAATAAAGAGATAAAAAACAACAAATTCTTATTCATACGATTTCCTATTACGAGAAGGGCACCAATAATTTATCCCCATAGTGCGCGAAGTGTAAAATAACACATGATGAGTTTTTCAACTTTAATTGTTCAAGTGTTTGAAAATACGATCTTAAATGATTCTTAATATAAAAAATTCAATTCTATATATCGCAATGTTGCGTTGTGTTATTTTGCGTCGACATATTTTGAGATCAAAAGAGAGTTTATATGACGAAGAGCTTAATTATACTTGCCGCATTGGTTGCAGCTATCGGTTCCAAAGGCTTTGCAGCGGATATGGTGGGGAATGACCTGATCAATTACTTCGCTTCCACCTGTAGAACACAGGGTGAGTATACAAAACAAGCACTCAACGATGCCCAGTCTCTAATTAGTATTCTGGAAAATATCAAGTCAGACCCAGACTGTTCAACCATTGCGGGTGGAATAGGGCAGTTATCAAATCTTCAATCAAAGCTCTCTCAACTTGAAAATCAGGGCTCTATTCAAGTAGAGATTGAAAAACTCACCGCGCAAGAAAACGAGCTTCTGCTTCAACTTTCTAACACCCAAGAAGAGTATGCCAAACAAGAGATAGAAACATCTATCAGGCAAGTTCAAATCTATAAGGCATCTTATGTTGCGGAACTTGCTGCCAAAGAGGAGTTGCAAGGATCCGATGTGAAGGATCTTTATTCAAAGATTGTTTCAAGCACAAATAGTCTATTTAAAACAATCTCTTCAAATCATAGATGCCTTAATAAAAATCCAAATATTCTGCCTGCGGCAACATCTTTAACCGGCGCAATCGCCGCCGCATCCACCAATATTAACCCTGCTTTGGGTATTGGTATCTCTGCGGCAACAGACTTTATCGGACACACTATCGAATCGTTTAGAGTGGGCAAATACAATAAGATGATTCGCAATATCTCTGATAGTGGCATGGCCTTGGAGGGATATAAATGTGTGTTGGAATCACTTTCGGACAGGTGGTGTTCTTTGGAGGACGCAAAAGGCTTCCTAGAACTTAAAGCTTCTGTGAGAAGGGAAACCAACTATGAAAGCGGTCTTCGCTCTGCTTTTAGACTGAATGACAGGGATGTCCCTGTTCTTCTAGATTGGCTGGACAAAGTAAAAACAGGTGTACCTGCTTCCACGACTGCAGATGCCCAAAGACAAATTAGAGTTTATCAAAGAGAGGCCAGAGTGAGATCTGCGGCCGCACTAGGCAATGGTGTTATCTCGCAAAATAGGCCACTTTTTAATTCTATGGAAACAGCACAGGATAGATATACCGTTATTAGACAAGTCATCACGTCTTTAACTGGAACCTCCTGTGGAGGAGCGTGGGGAGAGTCGAATAAAGGCTCAAACCCCATGTCAGATATTTACGCTCCAGGATATGCCCCTTACTATCTTTTAGGCCTGGATGAGATACCAAGATTAAATGGCTTTGGAATAAGCTTTTGCGACTTTGATCCTTTCACACAATGGCCAAGTGGTGGGACATATACTCCCAATCTAAATGAAGTTCAAAATAGGTACTCGGACTGGATAGAAAAGGCCAGACAGCGAGTTAATCAAGAACTTACTTTAGTGCTTCAACCTGATTCGCTCCAAGTCTTATCTCTTGCATATGAGGAGACTAGTAATAAATGGAAGTATTCGCCGGTTAACTCAATTAATAATCTAGCTGACTTTCTCATGAACCATATGCCGGAAAGTTTTGAAGATGATTCTTTTCAAAGACTTTACACCAGCACAGTGTCAAAGCTTTTAGAAATTAGAGATATTGTGGAGGGTGGAGTCATTGGTGACGCGTTTCCAGATCCTAAAAGAGCGCTTGAAGAGATTTTTAAAGCGGCCGAACTTCAGTACGGAGTTATTGTTCTTCAATCCAGACTTGAGATGATTTTAAGAATCTCGATAAAGGACTACTTAGACTCGCTTGATCATGACGGTAGCAATGAGGCCGCTCAACTTCTTGCAGCTGAGTCTTTTGTAGACGTTCTTTCAAGAATTAGCGGCACAGACAATCTCGCCTTGATTGCCGCAGACATTAAAAGAGCAAGGCCTATTGCCATAGGGAACATGATTTCATTCCTGGATGTGTTTGGAGAAAACATCAATCGAATCCTAGAGAAGAACTATGAGCTGATTAACGAATCAAACGATCCAATTCTTGGAGAGGTTTATCAGAGAAACGCCTCTGAAATATGTCTGCTCCTTTCATCTATGCCTAACTGGCCAAAAGACGTTGATAAGAAATATTGCCTTGGAACAATGCTCGAAGAGGTTTTGCCAGGAGGGCCAAGTTCCACAATGATCACTGGAGACTATCTCAATCAGAACTTTGGAGAGAGAAACTGCGGATATAGGAACTACATTAGAAAATCCAAAATCTACCAAGAGTGGGGAATAACACTGTAGCTTAAGCAGTCCCTGGTTTTCAAATATGAAATGCTTCATCCCACGAGTTTGAATACTACTGAACATTGAACTTGCGTGCTGTACAAAGCGTGCAGCTTCCGTAACTCCCCAATGAAGGGGAGCCTTTTAACCAAAGGTGTTTGTTATGGAAGACATAATCAGGGTTTTGACTTTGATTAAACTAGTTTTGGATATCGCGAATTCAATTCTAGACTTAATCAAACGATGATTTGGGTGGGGTGTAAGCAGCACCCCACCACCTGATCATGTTCTATAATATTAGCAAATCTAAAAGGCCTCTACAAGCAATACGAATAAAACTCTTTTAAGAAGCATAATGAACTCAAAGTGGTTTTTATTGCGAAAAATAAAGGCTTTAGTTCTAAATATTTTATAGGGCATATTGTTTGGAATGACGGACTGCGTTAAGCTGGTCTAAATGATTTAGATTATTGAAAATTCTTTATGAACCGGAGAATCTTTATGAAAGTGAACCTGTTTTATGGCCTAATTGTTTCTGTTCTAACTATATCCAACGTTTTTGGAAAAACAACTTTTTTGAATCGTGCCTGCGACTCAAATGCTGAATATTTAGGCAATGGGGATGCACCAAACGGTAAGAACAATATGACGTTGTTCGCCGCCTATTTAGAAAAAACCGATGAAGATATAAGTTTAAGATTAGACTGTGACAAAATGAAACTATTTGCAGTTAGTGAGTTTTATGGATCACACGAGTCTGAAGATGTCATAAAAATTTCATCAAAGAATATTAACTTTCAATACGATCAAACTACAAAAGAAGTGAGTTTCAATGTCTTTAATCAAAAAGTAATTGCAACATTAAATAGTAGAGACTTTGTTTTTGAGGAACAGGTTGCGGAAGAAGTTGGCAAAGAGGTTAATGATGAAGTAGTTAGGCACGAATATAAAGACAAAATTGTTGTTTTTAAAGATTACTTTGATGGGCTAGTTTCTATTGATATTAGTGAAGATGGTAAAACTCGGAACCTTGACATTAGGGACGTTGCTTTTAACTTAACGGATTTATTATATCCAGAAGTTAACTTTTTACACAATGGTAATGTTGGCATTCACCAGCTTTCTTATGGTCAACAAGGTGACTATAAACTTGTTCTAAAGGAGTTATCTGGCCTGTAACTATATGAGTCTTATCCTTTCACTCGAAAGCTTCTGTTAAATCAAAGAGGTGCTCATGGGATTGGAGGTTTGTCGATCTAAAATCAAGTTTAAAGGGGGTATTTAAGTGAGAAGAATAAATCAAGAAAATATATACTCATTTAATCTAACCTATAAAGGTTTGGTCTTAATACTTTTCTCCTTGCTTTTTTCAATCCCCTCCATCGCGGCCAGAAAGTATCCTGGCAATGATAGATATTCAAAGCAAAGGTTGAAGGTCTATAAGGCGCATTGGGCCCCTGAAAAGATGACTAACCCTTACTTTCACGACGATCAAAAGTTTGATTATATAGTAAATATTGTCGACGGATCGCTTGGGGCGTTTGGTAGAGTGTCCTCACTTCATTACTACGCCAAGCTAAATACATCGAACCCAAGTTTGATTTCAAACAATCCGAGAATCTGTGCTAGCTACATCAATCAAGATCACAGGGAATTGTTTACTGGACAAATTGGATTGATCTTGAAAGTTCCAGAATATAACTTCGGGCCAATGAGCTTTAAGGATCTTGGAAGTTATGCGGTAGGTAGTTATACCACTGCAGTAAGATACTTCAATAAGCTATTTAAGCAACCAAAACAGCTGATCTTCTCACCAGCCGATTTAGCTAGAAAAAGCCGCAACAGTTGGAATGAAATGCTTATAATGGGACATAATGAGTATTATGATACAAAAGTAGGCTCTGAAGGTGCCATTTTAAGGTGTAAAAATTGGAAATCATTTGTCTCGAAGCATGGAGATCGTCTCCAGATTCAACCTGGTCAAAGCTCGGCCCCTATCGACCTCGTAGAGCAACCTGAAGTTGCATTTGAATGCCTTACGGGTAGTAAATTGCTAACAGATGAATTAATTAAAAATCCTGTGGCATTAAAAGCCGATTTATTACGAGATGATAAAAACTCAACGCTAACAGTCGATGAAATGAGAGCGATATATCTCCTAAACTTAAGGGATTATATTTTACATGAAGATAAAGGTTTTCAGGTTATTCTTTTCGAGATGTAAGTGAAATCCGTAATTTTTGACTTTAGATAATATGAGAAAGATCGCCTCCACTTTCACCATGCTACAATTATTTTTTGCTGCCGTTGGGGAAAAGGGATGAAAACTTCTCGTAGCCTCTTTCTTTTAGTTTCTCTTTTGGGATGAATTCTAAGGCCGCAGAATTGATACAATAACGAAGGCCTGTGGGTTTTGGCCCATCATTAAATACATGGCCTAGGTGACTGTCCGCTTTTTTACTTCTAACTTCAGTTCTTTTCATCCAAAGAAGGTTGTCTTCTTTTTCTATAATGTTCTCGTCTACGAGTGGTTTTGTAAAAGACGGCCAACCGGTGCCGGATTTGTATTTATCTGTAGAGCTGAAAAGAGGCTCTCCTGAAACGATATCCACATAAATGCCTTCTTTTTTATTATCCCAGTATTTATTCTTGAAGGGCGGTTCAGTGGCGTCTTCTTGGGTTACTTTGTATTGAAGCTTAGTCAGCTCTTTTAACCTTTTCTTTTTATCAATGCTGTTAGGTTGTCTTTGGATGTATTCTAAGTCTTCTCCCCAGGCCTTATCGAGAAAGTCGTCCCTTCCTGATCTGTATCTATAGAACTTATATTTTAGCGGGCTTTTTTTGTAGTAGTCCTGGTGGTACTTTTCCGCAGGGTAGAAGGTGCTGGCCTTTTTTATTGGGGTGACTATAGGCTTGTCGAAGCGCTTGCTTTTAATAAGCTTCATTTTACTTTCTTCTGCGATTTCTTTTTGCTTATCATTAAAGTAAAAGATTCCCGTTGTGTATTGCTCGCCACGGTCGACAAACTGTCCTTTGTCGTCAGTGGGGTTAATTTGACGCCAGAACACTTCAAGGATTTGTTTCAGTTCAATTAAAGAGTTATCGAACTTAACCAATACGGCTTCTTTATGGCTTGTTGATCCTGAACTTACCTCTTTATAAGTGGGGTTCTTTTTATCTCCATCGATATAGCCTGATGTTACCGACTCGACACCGGGAAGTTTTTCAAAGGGCTGCTCCATACACCAAAAGCATCCTCCCGCTAGCACAATCTTTTCCTGTGCCGCTAAAGAGGTTAGTGAGAAGAATATAGTTAAAATCAGAGTGCGCATAATTGCCTCCATATTTGCTTTTTAACAATTATACCGCACTCTGGTTCATTTGTCTTACGCTGCCCACGGATCCAATACCACCTTTAGGCAATTGTCCTGCTTTTTATTAAATATCTCATAACCCTTTGGAGCTTCTCTTAGTGGCAACCTGTGGGTGATTATGTCATCAAGCTTAACCTTTTTGTTCTTCACCAAATCCATCAAGTGGTCGATGTAGTTGTGAACTGTGGCCTGCCCTGTTTTTAGGCTTAATTCTTTGTCAAATATTTGGCCAAAGTGAAAGTTGTTATAATTGCTTCCATACACTCCCACAACTGAAACTGTGCCGCCTCTTCGAACTGCGCTCAAACATGAGTTTAAAGCGTTTAATGAACCCCTTTCAAATTGAATTACATTTGCGGCCTTGGCAAGAATTCCGTGATCAGCTTCCATGCCAACAGCATCAATGCAAACATCCGCTCCACGGCCTTCAGTTAGCGAGCGAATAACTTCAACAGGATTCTCATCTTTGGCATTTATTGTTTCCACATTTGCTGACTTAATTGCTTGATCAAGTCTATAGTTTTGAATATCAATTCCTATGACTCTACCTGCTCCTTGAAGCCATGCAGACTTCATTGCCATTATACCCACTGGCCCTGCTCCAAATACAGCAACGGTTTCTCCGCCTTTAAGGTTTGACCAATCCACTGCAGACCATCCAGTAGGGAAAATATCCGTAAGAAACAAAACATCATCATCTGTTAACTCGTCTGGCACCGCTCGCGGTCCATAGTTTGCGTAGGGGACGCGCACATATTGCGCTTGTCCACCACTATACCCACCATAGAGGTCTGTATAGCCAAACAATGCTCCGCCTTTTTCTTTTATAAGACCACCTTCGGGGCCATAGTTTTTTTCATTGCTGTTTTCACATTGAGTGGGCAGCTTATGGTTGCAAAAGAAACAGCTCCCACAAGCGATAGGGAAAGGGACTACAACACGGTCGCCTTTATTAAACTTTTTAACGGATTTTCCTACCTCTACCACTTCTCCCATGAATTCGTGGCCTAAGACATGGTTTCTTGCCTGAGGGACCATGCCATTTAATATGTGGAGGTCTGAGCCACAGATGGCCGTTGAGGTGACTTTAAGGATTATATCGTCGTCTTTTTCTATTTTTGGATCATCCACTTCATCAACGCTGACTTTTTTTGGATGATGGAATCTAAGTGCTTTCATAAAAAACTCCTTTTTAAGATTTTTAGATGCAAAAGAACTTCCATTAATTGGTTCCCAACTAAGTTGTCTAAAAAACAACGATTTTAATCTGTTTTCGGAGAGCTAAGTGGGGTGTCAGGATTCTAACACCCCTGTGAAAATTTAGTTCATGGGTGAAAGTAGCGGCCTTTTAGTTGGTAATATTTCTAAAAATACAAGTTAACCCTAAACGATCTGAACAAGGAGATTATTATGAAAAAAGTTCTAACTCTTGGCCTAGCTTTGGCCACAACTGCCTCATTTGCCGACTATTACAACAGCAGCTCAAGTCTTCCTAAAGAAGAGCAAAAAGTTAGCTTTAATCCAGGTGATTGGAAACCAAACACTATTCCTGGTCACCTCACTCAATTTTTCACTTCTAGGTTTAATGCAATCCAGATCGATGGCCTTGCCCAGGATATGATTAAGGATGGCGTTGAAGAACAATTGTTCATTGGTAAGGTAAGCACTGAAGGTGGTCTCTTCCACACTCAAAAAGATAACCGGGGTTTTGATGAAGTGGTAGAGAATGGCGAGATGACCTTCATCCCATTTAAAATCTCTACTTCATCGGACGGGTCTTACTCTGTACAGTATGCTCTGTTCACAGCGAGAGACAATCAATTTAGAAGCTATAGTCGCTTGGAAGGTTGGATTAACGTCGATAATATTGAGATTCTATCCAAGTCAGTGGAAAACGATGAGTCTAGAGGGATCAAGATGGAAGAGATTGTTCCGATTGATGTTGATTTAAGAATTGGACTTTATCAAACAGAAGATAGAAAACATAACTTCTATCTGAAGCCTGGATACACTAATTACAATGAAATCAAAGGCGGAATGGACGCAGAAGATGGATATCGTTATGACTTTAAAGGTTCAGGTGACGATCTTAGAATTTCTGCTGCATATACTTATGGAGAAACAAAAAGCTCAAGATTTGATATTGAGGCAGGATATGAGCGTGGAATGTATGAAGGGATAGCAACCACTCCATTTGATAGGTTTAACATGTCAGCTCAAACTGACGCTTTCAATGCATCTTTAGCAGAGCATGAGCAAAATCTTTCCGACTACAATGCGGCAAAAGCAGAATTTGAGCAACAACATAATTTTCCTGCTGGGTCTCTAAGCCATGAAAGTTATGCGAACCTTACAGGAAACCAATTGCCGGTTTTCGATCAAGAAGCTCCTGAGCTCGAAAGGTCTGAAGTTGATAGAACTAGAAATACTGTGTTTGGAAAGATGAGCTACTCAAAATATCTTCCAGAAAGAAATATCAGACTTGGCTTCTCTCTAGACGCCAGATACAACTTGGATGATGTTATGGAAGGCCTTAACACTCAACAAACTATGGGTGACAAGTACAATGTTGGAGCAAAGTTTAGAGTAGAGTTTTAATAAATACTTAATAGGCCTGCCTTTGCGCAGGCCTTTTTCTTTTAAATCATTTCTAGAAGAAGTCTGGCATTGGTGCTAATCTTTAGGACAATATGCCAAACAACAATTCAAATAGACACTGTCACTTCATACATATAAAGAAACTTGGAAAATGTTTCGTTAAACCTGAGGACTACGACTCTATAGTTTGGGACCTTGATGGAACTTTATACTCCATACCAGCTTTAAAGCTTAAAATAATAAAGTCGCTTTATAAATTCTCTGTTTTGAAAAACGTTTTAAACTTTTTTAGAACGGAGTCAATTATCCAAAAGGAGAGGCAAAAACATCTTTTTGGTCTCCAAGAATATAAACATGAATTCTATGCGATGCAGTCCTTTATAAATTCATACCTGGATCAGGCCCTTGTCAAACCTGAGGCCCTTCAATTGGCACTAGAGGCGCGCAATCATAATTTAAACCAATTAGTGGTAAGCGAGTATCCCATAGGGAACAAGCTTGAGCTTTTGGGTATTAACGAACACTTTCATGGTGCATACAGCTGTTGTGAAGATATGGGGTGTTGGAAACCTGCCGAAAAAACAGCAAGATTTGTATTGTCCAAACTAGGAAATCCAAAACGGGTTTTAGTGATCGGGGATAGAGACGATACTGATGGAAAACTCGCTGAGAATATAAATGAGCTTTTAAATAAGGAGTAGGAATGTTGGTTGCAATCACAGGAGCGAATAGGGGAATTGGACTTGAACTTACAAAAAAGTACGTGGAAAAGGGAGATAAGGTTTTTGCAATGTGCAGACGCGTAAGCGATGAACTAAAGTCTCTTGATAATGTCCAAATCGTTGAAGGTATCGACACCACAGACTTCAATCTTAAGCAGAAGCTTGAAAGCACTTTTGGCAACGAAAAAATCGATCTTTTTATAAATAACGCAGGAGTGCTGACAAGTGAATCATTGAACAGCCTTAACTTTGATGACATAAGAAAGCAATTTGAAGTTAACTCAATTGGCCCTCTAAACATGGTTCACCAAATTCTTCCACATCTCAGCAGTGGCGCAAAAATAGGAGTCCTTACCTCTAGGATGGGCTCTATCGGCGACAATACCTCTGGTGGCATGTATGGCTATAGAATGAGTAAAGCTGCAGCGAACGCTGCATGCAAGTCTCTTGCAATGGACCTTAAAGGCAAACACCCAGTCGCCATTCTTCATCCTGGATACGTAAAGACAGATATGACTGGCAACAACGGTGATATAGTACCTGAAGAAGCGGCCAGAGGGCTTGTTAAAGTTATGGAAGAACTAAATGATGGAAACACTGGCACATTCTGGCATCAGAATGGCCAAGAGCTTCCATGGTAAATTATTTACAATCAACACGGGAAGTGAAGTTGTAGCCTTCGCTTTCCGTTCTTTGTAAAAGCCTTTTTGCAAGCTCCTTCTCTGCCACATCATTTTTGCTGTCCACTTGCTCTTGAATGACAGCGGTTATTTTTGCGTTTTTCTCTGGTCCCTTAAAGGTGCTTATAAAGCAGTCTTGCTCTTCTTGCATTTGTTGAATTTGATCTTGCTTCTCGTGCGCGTCCAATGCCTCTATGCCCTGTGGTATTCCTACTTGGGTTGCATAAGTTGCTGCGGAAGCAAATAACATAAATGTGAGTATTCTCATCGATCCTCCTTGTTAGGCCATTATACTTTGCCCCCATTAAGGAATTCAAAGATCTGGCCTATACCTTTGCTGGGCGCAGGGTTAGGGAGTAACCTCATACTCTAGGGGCTGATCAGTTTTACCTCTTAAGGCCAAATCAACCATTGCACAGGCCACATGGCGCGCTTTAATGGGAGAGTATCTTGCGGGGAGAACGAACTTGAGAAGTGGGGATAGAAATTGCCCAATATCTTCCCCCAATCGAGTTTCTGTCCGGTCTCCAAGAAGCAAAGATGGACGCACAATTGCGAGTTTTTTTAGGGAAGCGTTTTTGAGTTCATATTCAAGCTCTCCTTTAACTTTGTTATAAAAAAATGGAGAGCTTTTATTTGCGCCGATCGCGCTTATAACTACAAAGCCTTGGTGTTTTGTTTTAGAAAAGTTCCTGGCAAAGCTTAGAGGAATTTCTAGATCCACTTTTCTAAATGCTTCCTTGGAACCGGCCTTTTTAATTGTGGTTCCCAAGCAGCAAAACATAAAGTCCGCTGAAACATCAAGGTTCTGAATTTGATCAAAATCCACGATCTCCTCTTTGAGTTTTGCATGCTCTATGCCTAATGAGCGCCTGTTGAATGCTACAACTTCTCTAAAACTCTCTGATTCAAGGAGAAGTCTTAATAAATGACCTCCCACGAGACCAGTTGAACCTAATATGATTGCCTTCATGCGGGACATTATAGATTTTGCACATTGTAAAAACCACCAAAATTTCGTATGTAGAACTATTGTCAATCAAAGGAGGGCCTGTGGCCGCTTACACTAGACTCAGCGAAGATGATGTCGCTGAAATACTTTTTCTATATGGCTTCGAAGATATTAAAGAAGTAGAGCCTTTAAGCTTAGGCATTTCAAATTCCAATTATCGCTGTTCCCTTGGAAATAGTGACGCTGTTATCCTAAAGGTTTCCAATGACAAAGGGATTTCAGAGATGCAGGAAGAACAAGAGATCTTGGAGGCCTTAGGGGAATTTCCATTCACCCTGACTCCTTATAAAACTAAAAGCAACGCTTCCGTATACACCTGGAAGGAGCTCTATGGAGCTGTTTTTCCATTTGTAAGTGGAAGCAAGTCTATGGGGTCTCTTGAAGATCTAGAACAACTTGGCGAAGCTCTAGGCCTTCTTCACATGTTCTCAATAGAGCATGACCTTTCCAATAAGGGCTTCAGATGCCACTCAAAGGTAGGATACGACTTAACTGGCGTACTAGAGTACTGCGAGCTGGAAAACTCACTAGAGGAGTTTAGAGTCGCCTGCTCCGATCTATTTGCAAAAGATGAAGTGAAGTTGTGGAAAGAGAGCAACCTGCCCAAAGGCCTCATTCACGGAGATCTCTATATAGACAACGCCTTGTTTGAAGATGGAAAGCTTCAGATGCTTCTTGATTTTGAGCAGTCTGGGATTGGATGCTTTCTTCAAGATATTGGAATCAGCGTGTCTGGTAGCTGTCTGAGCCGTGATGGGGTTGATTTGGATATGGTTGAGGCCTTTTTAAAAGGGTATCAGTCTCAAAGAAAACTTACCGATGAGGAATCAAAGCTTCTAAACTTTTCAATCACTCTTGGACTTATGGAAATATCTTTATGGAGGATTAAGCGGTTTCATGAAGGAGATCTGGATCCACTTAAGAGAGAATCTTTTAGAGAGTTGATTCAACTGGCAAAAAAATTTAAGGATAGTCTTTAAGTTGTCTTAAGGGCCAGGACGCCCCGTGCGATGCATTATGGGGACAAAGTGTCCCCATAAAATGGTGCCGTTTAGCCCCTTCTTCTTCTTCCTGCTGGAATACTTCTTCTAGGAGATCTTCCACCGTTTCCTGGAGGATTGTAACGCGGACCTCTAGGAGCTGGTCTAGTGCTTGGTCTTCTCGGTGATGGCGCGGGCCTTGTGCTTGGTCTTCTAGGAGCTGGAGCTGGTCTTGTGCTCGGTCTTCTAGGAGCTGGAGCTGGCCTATGTCTTGGGTTTCTTGGTGCCGGTCTAGTTCTCGGTGGTCTTGGAACCGGAGCTGGTCTGTGTCTTCTAGGGTTTCTAGGCGGATCGTATCTTCTATGAGGGTACCTTGGAATTGGCTCATATCTTCTGTGTGGATATCTTGGGATTGGGTCGTAGCTTCTTCTTGGGTATCTATCTCTAAGCTGATTCATAGTATAGCTTAAATCGTAATAAGCATTCTCAACTCTTCTCATGTCGTATTCAAGAGAGCCGCTGTAATCATATGAGTTTCTATAAGCGTTTTGAAGTGCTGTGAATGCTGCAACAATGCTTATGTTGTAGTCGCGGAAGATTTCTGCGCAATTTGATGCATGGCGAACAGTTCTTTCAAAGCTCTCAGAGTTTCTCCAAAGTCTTTTTGCTGTTTCTTGAACACTGTACTCACCTTGGCGAGATGCATCGTAAGCTAGGTCTGAAGAGCTGTGCTGTAGATCATTTACATCGTTAATAACGTCTCTTGTATTCGCGCAGTATGCGAGTACCGAGGTTGAAGTGAATAGGGCCGCGGCTGCGACAAGCAGTTTAACATTCATAGTAATCCTCCTTAGATTGTTGCTGCCTATGTCAGCAATCAAAGCGCCAAGTTTTGTATTGTAAGAAAAAGTTAGATAAGCTTTTTCTTTTTAAAAAATATCAGCATGCCAACTGAGATCGATATCATGACAAGCCACACAATAGGGTAGGCATAGCGCTCATCTAACTCCGGCATAAATTTAAAGTTCATTCCATACAACCCAGTGATAAAAGTCAGAGGGATAAAAATGGTGGAATAAACCGTGAGGAACGTTAATACCTTATTTGTTCTAAGGTCAATGTTCGTTGCGTAAATATTAAGAAGGTCACTGGCCATGTCTCTGTATGAGCTTGCGGCATTGGTGATTTGCTCTATATGGTCTTTAAGATCATTCAGGTAATCATTTAGGTTGCAATCAAACAAAGTGTCCTGGTGATTGATCATGATTCTAATTGACTCTCTGATAGGGAGGATGAGTTTTTGAAGCATTAAAAACTCGGTCCGAAGTCGATAGATGTCTTTTGTTAGGTTTTTCTCATAGCGCTGTTGATTGGCCACTAAAACCTCAAGCTCCTCAACGTTGTTTCCAAGTCTCTCAACTACCGCAAGATATTTGTCCACAACAGCATCTATTAAGGAGTAAAACAGGAAGTCCTCATTCTGTTCCCTTATTTTTCCATAACTTCTTTCAAGCCTTCGAATCACATACTCAAATACGTTTGTGGGACGTTCGCAAAAGGTGAGCACGTAATCTTCTCCAACAAAAAGCCCTAAGTGGTTATACTCCACCAGTTTCGCGGTCTCATTAAGATGAACATTTTTCATGAGAAAGAAGAGTTGGTCTTTAAGATCCTCAAATTTTGGGTGATGGTCCGTGTTTAAAATATCCGCAAGTTGAAGACTTGGTAGGTTAAAGGATGACTTTATATTATTAAAAAACTCTTCACGTCCAAAGCCTTCAAAATGGTACCAGTGCACAAAGTCCTCAGAATGCTTGATGTCAGGTTTGAGGTCCGTTGCTTGAATTTGTTCGCAGGTGAAGTGGGATGCGTTGTACTGAATATAGAAGCCGTTGACCTCTGTGGAAGCGTTTTGAACAAATAAGGTTCCGGGCTCGGTACCGGATTTCTCTTCGGCGTTTTGTATTAGTCTGGCCATTGGCCTAGTCTAAGTTTTGTGAAATGGCCGGTCAAAACTCTGGCCTTGATAAGGCCTAAACAGAATTACTATTTTTTGTAAGGGAGGTGATTCGCTAAGTGGCCCATCTGCTCCTGCATGATTTTATTCTCTTGGGTCACATGCTTTTCTATCGCTTCATGGATTGGCTCTATAGAGAGTTTATGACTGCTAAGAATTTCCACAGGCCTAAACCCTCTTAAAAGCTTTTGCTCGCCTTGCGCTCCGGCCTCAAAAAGTTTAAGGCCATGACGCATGCAATACTCGATGCCTTGATAGTAGCTTAGTTCAAAATGAAGATATTGAATTTCTTCTTCCGGGTAAACACCCCAGTACCTTCCATACAATGTTGTTTCGCTTTTGATGAAGTACGACATGGCAATCATTCGTTCTTCTTTGAAGGCCGCAATCACGACTGTGTTTTTCGAATACTCTGACTCCATTAATTCAAAAAACCTTTCGTTTAGGTATGCCTGACTATATTTTTTATCAATGGTCGTTAGGTAGAGGGCGTACACTTCGGATACTTGTGTTGGCGTTAAGCTTTCCAGAACTTTAATCTCTATGTCTGAATCTTTAATTGCTTGGCGTTCCTTCTTTACTTGTTTCCTCTTCCTGGCCTTGAGGTTTTGCAAGAAGTCATTGAAGTCTTTATATATGACGTCAAAGTGGTATTGAATTGTTTTTCGCGAAAAGTGTCCAAGCTCGTTAAGTAAAGAGTCTTGTTCTTTTGTAGCAAATAGGAAGTGAGAGGAGCTTAAGGCCTTATTGCCCGTTAAGAGTGAATCGTATGCCGCTAAAAGCGCTTTTTCTGTTTCGACATTGTTGGCGATGATTTTTGAAACATTCACCGGTGTAAACGGAAGGGCGCATATTAATTTGGGATAATAGGGGATGCCGTGTCTTTGGTAAAGGTCGGCCCATGCCCAATCAAAAATAAACTCCCCATAACTATCATTCTTAATATAACAAGGTAGAAAACCCTTAACTTCATTCTCTTCAATAGCTAGGAAGTAAACTGGAGTCCATCCAGTTCCTGGGCCAACTATTTTTGAATTCTCGCACAGTTTAAAAAATTGTGGATCCTGAAAAGGATTATTGTTTTTTAAAGGGCTCAGGTCCCTTTTGCATGAATTTAGATTTGAGTGGATTTCAATTTTCACAAACTTATCCTAACACGGCCTTAAAGATTTGCCCTAAGTCAAAGGCATGTCTACGTGTGTTTTTAATATGTTTCTGTCATATTTTAAATCATGAAAGCTTTATTATTATTTTTATTGTGTAGTGTCAGCTCCTTCGGGATCGATACCAAAGAATTCATTTACGAAGTGGAAGGGCAAAAGTATCAGGGATACATTGCTTCTCCTGAGGGGGATAAAAAAGTACCTGGGGTTATTGTTGTACATGAATGGTGGGGACATAATGATTATCCTCGAATGAGGGCCGACGAGCTTGCAAAAGAAGGTTATGTCGCATTTGCAATTGACTTGTTTGGAAAAGGCAAGGTCGCCACACATCCTAAAAAAGCAAAAGAGTTTGCTTCCAGTGCGATGGGGGACATGGATGGCCTTGAAAAAAAGTTTAAAGAAGCTTTATCGATTCTTAAAAAAAGAGATGATGTTGACCAAGACAAAGTAGCAGCGATTGGTTTTTGCTTCGGGGGCACCGTTGTTCTTCAAATGGCAAAACGAGGTGTCGACCTTGACTTATTGGCAAGCTTTCACGGAGGGCTTCCCGAAAAATACGATATCCCCAAAAGAAAAGATAACCCAAAAGTTTTGATCTTCAACGGTGCGGCAGATCCAATGGTCACAAAAGACCAGCTTAGTGGAATTGAAAAATCTCTTAAAAGCGCAGATGTTGATTACACTATCAAAAACTACGAAGGCGCCAAGCACGCTTTTACCAATCCAGGAGCATCTGAAATCGGTAAAAAGTATGAAATGCCGCTTGAATATAACAAGAAAGCTGCTAAAGACTCTTGGAGCAAACTTCTTAAGTCCTTAGATAAGCTTTAGGTCTTCCTGGGGACTCCATAGAACTGTCAAGGTTTGCTTTATTTCTTAAAGCAAGTAGACTTAAACAATGAAAAAATTCATTTGTCTTTTTCTTCTTAATACTTTGTCTGTGTTCGCATGTGACAACCCTTACGAGTGTGCATCTAAGGACGAAAAGAATATTAAGGTTCAGACGCTTGAACTGCAAAACTACATCAAACAAAGACACAGTCTTCTCAATACCCCTGTCAAAGTTAAAGGGAAGTTTCATCCTCCAAGGCCGTGCCCTAAATGTCCTCCTAAGGCCATGTGCAAGCCATGCCCAACTGCATACTTTTATCTGAATTCAGCGGATGGAAAGTCTCAAATTGGAGTGAACTTTTCACCGGCACATCAATTGAAAAAAGAATTAAAAGGTGGTCAGGCAATTACAGTCTTGATTGAGTATCGAGGAGAAAGAGGAAACGGTGTCAACTCACCATTTGGATTCTTTGTTTTGAAAGACGATACGATCTATTAATTTTTAAGTAACAAAATTATTAGAATGGCCGTCTATGATTTAACGGCCATTTGCCTTCTTCATTTATTTGGAGTTATGCCACTTTACAGAGTAAAGATCGTGTCTTCTGTCTTTTAAGTTTTGGACAGTACCATTGTTTCTCGCTTCTAAAAGAGCATCAAGTCTTAAGTCTGCAAATGCAACTGTCTCAACGTTTGGAGTCGTGTCCGCTGCAATGCCATCTCTAGAGAATGGAAAGTCACATGGAGTTAATATACAGCTTTGAGCATACTGGATGTCCATGTTGCTAACCTTTGGAAGGTTTCCAACGTTTCCGCTCATAACAACATAAATTTGATTCTCCACAGCTCTTGCCTGACAACAGTATCTTACTCTTAAATAACTTTGCCTCTCATCAGTCATAAATGGAACAAATAGAATTTGAATACCCTGATTTACCAAGTGTCTGGTAAGTTCTGGAAACTCACTGTCGTAGCAGATTAATACTCCGATAGGGCCACAGTCAGTTGGAATGACTTTAATCTTGTCACCACCTTGAATGTTCCACCAGTATGCCTCATCTGGTGTGGGGTGAATCTTAGCTTGTTCGTGAAGCTCTCCGTTTCTTAGACAGATATAGGAGATGTTTTTGATCGCCCCATCTTTCATGGTGCTTGGGTGTGAGCCGCCAATGATGTTTATGTTGTATTTTATGGCAAGCTCTCTTAAGAGATTTTTCACATCATCTGCGTATTCAGTCATTCGCTCAATTGCCACGTGAGGCTTTACCTCCTCGTTTTCAATGGAGAGAAGCTGCATTGTGAAGTATTCGGGAAATACCACAAAGTCCGAGTTATAGTTTGAGGACACATCAACAAAATAGCGAACAATCTCAGCAAACTCATCAAAGTTCTTAATCTTTCGCTGCTGATATTGAACTGTTGCAAGTCTTACTACGTTTTTTTGAGGAGGTTGGCCTTTGATGAGGCTATCCTGATTGTACTCAGGATTTTCCCAAATGAGGTGAACGGCGTTGCCCATAGACTCTTTATCATCTGGAAGGTAGTTCTTTAAAACACCAAGGACTTCGAAGCCATTTCTTAGCTGAAAGCCAAGAGCTGGATCTCTAAACGTCTTGTCCTGAACCTTTTCAATGTATTCCTCCACACTGGAAACACGTTTATGTCTTCTTCTGTAGTTTGGAATTCTTCCAGCAAATACGATTCCTTTAAGTCTGTAGTGTTTTACAAGCTCTTTTCTTGCGTTGTAGATTCGCTGGCCTATTCTTTGGCCTCTTTGTTCTGGGTCCACAAAGATCTCATAACCATAAAGGAACTCACCGTCTTTTTCATGGGTGGTTCCAAAGCCGCCACCTGTAATAGAGTTCCAGGTATGCTTTCTTTTAACCTTCTTTTCGGATAGGCGAATTGAAGCGCTATAGGCAACAAGTTTACCGTTTAACTCCACAACCATGCACCCTTCTGCGTAGTTGGTGATTTGACCTAAGATCATTTCCGGTGGATAGGGAGGCAGGTTCGGATATACCTTGTTGTTAAGGTTTATAATCTCTGCGACATCTTCGCTTCGCGCTTGGCGAACTAGTAGTTGAGCTTTGTTTTTCTTCATAGATCAATCATAACAATAGTTTGAAAAACTAGCTACAAATGTAAGGTTTTGGACAAATTTGCTTAGAGTGACTTAACGAAAATCTAGGTTTGGCAAATTTTCAACTCTAGTGTCTTAGTCTTCTTTTTAAGCTACAAATACAGTCATGATAACTGCCTACTGTTGCGCATTTTTAGCGGCATTCTTTTGGGGTGCTGGATTCATTGGGAGCCGCTTCGGACTTGAGGCCATGGGCCCAATGTGGGTTTGTTTTTTTAGATTCTTTATCGCGTTTGTTGCGACATCTCCAATTCTGGTAATTAATAAAAAGTTCAACATTGATAAAAAAGAGCTCAAGGCTGTTGGCGTTTGTTCATTTTGCCTTGCAGCAATGATCTTTTTACAAATCAAGGGACTTCAATACACTACAGTGGCAAAAAGTGGATTTATCACTATTTTGTACGCCTTCATGACCCCAATTCTGGCCAATGCCTTCTTTAAAAAGAAGGTAAGTATCTATTACTGCGTTATGGCCATAATAGCCTTTGGAGGGGTCTGTCTTCTTATGGAATTGGACTTCAAGAACTTTAACTACGGGGATGCCCTAACACTGGGGTGTGCCTTTTTCTCAGCACTGCATATTTTAAGTGTGGGCCATTACTCAGATGTCTTTAAAAGCTCTGGCGTTTTTAACGTTCTTCAAATGCTTGGAGTATGTGTTTTGACTTTACCTCTTGCGTTCATATTAGAGGGAGTTGGACCTATAGAGAACTTTGTTAAGGGTGCGGTGAGCGATCAGGCCTTTTGGGGCTTGATCTTTATGGGTGTGTTCTCCACCGCTTTTGCTTTTTTCCTTCAGCTTCGCTCACAAAAATTTATTGAGCCACACATTGTCGCGTTGGTATTTCTGATGGAGTCTCCATTGGGGGCCACAATGGGTTGGTTCGTTTTAGATGAGAGTATTGGTTTCAAAGGAATCATAGGCTGTTCGGTTACACTCTTCGCTGTTGCGATGATAGCGCTTGAAAAACCTTTTCAAGAAGTGATTGCAAATGTATTAGGTAAGCATGAGCAAAGAACTAAAAGACAAACTGAAAGAAGAAATAGACCAGGCCTCGTGGGCAATGCTGGAAGATCACTATAAACGTGGAGCTGTATTCCTAGTCAATAAAGTTGAACTGGAAGACGTTGGGGTTGCTCTGGCTACAGATGACACTCAAAAAGTTAAACTATGGCTAGATAATGAAGAGCTGGTAAAAGTCGATGAGCCACACCAGAAAGAGTGGGAAAAAACGGCAAATGAAAAGAACTTTAAATTTCTAATTATACAGCCATACGTGTTAATTCAACTACTTAACTAACTTTGGCAATCTAAATTGTTTTTCCACTTATTCCGATCAGGTATAAGTGAAGCTTATCTATATTTTTCTATTCTTCGTAATAAGCGCTGCCCAGGCGCAAATCGATATCGTTTTTGATATCGACTGGACTCTTGTTTATCAAGTGGATGAGTCGATGAAAAATAGGCCTAGGGTTTATTCTGCTCAAGGAGAGTACTATCGGTTAAGTGATGGAGCTGAAGAGGTTATTGCTTCACTTTCACAAGATCCACGCTTTAGAGTGTCATTCTTTAGCGGGGGAGGCCACGCCAGAAATAAAGAGCTTTTAAAACAAATAAAGCTTCCATTAAAAAATAAGACCGCGTTCGATGTTGCGTATAAGGTTTTAAGTAAAGAAGACCTGGCCATTGTATCTCGTGATAAGAGCTTAAGGTTTAGTGAGCGGTATAAAAAAGATCTGACTCTTGTAAATAAAGATTTAAATAAAGTGATTCTTGTGGATGATTTGAAACACTTCACACCAAGTGGCCAGGAGGACAATGTTCTATGGGTTGGTGAAACATACAAATATCAAGAGTTTTACAGAAAGCTTCCCCCATCAAAGCACAATCCCAGCTCAGAGCTTGCATGGTTAAATGAGCGCTATAAAATGTATTGGGTGTATTCTGCAATAGAGGAGGCGGCAGACTTAAGCAAGAAAACAAATTCAAGCTTTAAGGATGTTCTCAATAGAGTTCTTGAGAACAAGCAACCACAACGCCCTAGGCTCAAAATAATCAGAGAAGCGATGGATGCTATGACAAGACTTTCTGATCAACACAACAAGGGCCTAAAACTCCCATTCAGCACAATAAACTGCGAGGCCAGTTTTATTAAGTGATCCTTAGAAAATCACTAATCATTACAAACAGGACGAATTTCGAAACCTTCACCTAAGGTCTGCGATAGTGACTTAAAAGACAACTCTTTATTATCTCTGTAATCTACTCCTGCTCTCTCAAAAGTGAGTCGATGTAGAGGACAATTTTCACTCGTTGCTTGCAGAGATACTGATTTATTCGATGGAGTTTTAACTTTATAAATGCAACGATATTCTTGAATTGTGCTATCTTTGTTGATTGAATTAAATTTATAATCTACTCCCACATATCTATTAAAACCTTTTTTAATCCATGCATCTAATCCTCCATATGGTAAGTATATATCACCATCCATGAAGTAATATGAAACGAGAACGTCTTTCAAATGTGCGGGATCTCGTAATTCTTCAGGTAGGAAACTTAAAGTTTCTCTCTTTACATCAGTACCAAGTAAGGCGTAGAAATCAATTTTGTCTTGACTGATAATTACTCCCTGAACTCTTTCATCAAGTAGCGAAGTTTCGTCGGAACATTTGTTTGAAGCTGATGCTGTTGTTGAAATCGCTAAAATCATTACAACTAATATTAAATTCTTCATACAAACTTCTCCTTCATCTTGGACCTAAACCTAATGGTTCACAATCAAAGTTTATTAATCATTTCTTTGTTTTAATGTTTATATTCTATAATGAGTTTGGATGTTCCCACACCTTCATTGAAATACATTCATAGGTGTGTTTAAAGTTTCAACAATGGACCCTGGGGCTATCTTAACTATGCATGAGGTGGAAAATGTATTGGGTCAAATTTTAGATAAAACAGAAAGTCCCTGTCTCGGCGAGAAGGGACTTTTATTGGTTATAGGGAAATTAGGTATGACTTTAGTGAGTCCTCTAATCTTTTTTGAAGAAGTGATTTTACTCTTTCTAAACGTTCAGAATCCTCACATCTTGCTTCATAAATCGCGAGGGCCTCAAGAATGGCCCTTTGATAATTTAATACCTCAAAGGACGCTTCAATGTCTTTTTTGGCCTTGTGGTATGCCTTGGACTTAATTTCATTCACAGTTGTTTCAAGTGAGGTGATTATTGTATTTGGAGTGTTTAGGAGCAACATGTCTAAAACTGGCTCAAAACGATTTAAACTTATTAAATTTGCATCTCCATTAAAAAAGGTTTTTGCTCCAATGGCGGCACTAACTTTCTTATTGTCTTGAATGACAGTTATTGGGATTATGCTTGCGTTGTTTTCCCTTAAAACTATAGGACTGATTGATTCAACACAATAGTCGCCACGCAATGATTCTTTTCTACCCCATGCGCCTCTGCCTATTACAAATTGTTCCTCTGGTGGGTATTCACCATACTTCGCTTCATCAGATGAAAGTTGGGTTATTACTAAATCAGAAAACACATTTCCCATATCTGCTGATGAAAATGCCGACAAAGTGCTTAGCAAGCCTAATCCTAGAACCACTTTTTTCATAAAATTCTCCGTATTAATATATTCAGTAAAACAATAGTTCGCGCTTTAAATGATGCTTGCACAACCATTTAAATGACACTTTAGTGTTTGTTAATTGTCTAATGATTATGAATTTTGGCATAGGTGCAATGAAATACATTCATATGGGTGTATAGAGTGTTTACAGTTATTTTTGGTGCTCTAGGCGGGCTAAGGTGTGGGAATTGTGAGAGAAGGGCCGCGTGGGCCCTATTGTATTTGGACCTATATTTTTCTGAGGTCTGCGAACTGGCCAGATTCTAGCTTGAATAATTTTGGAAGTGCAGACTCGAATCTTTTCGCAAACTCTTCTGGTTTTGGCATGTTTTCTGTCCCACGAGCGTCGTGCAACTTTTTGACTGAAGGATACTTTTCTTCTGATACTTCCCAAAGATAGTCTTGCATGTTGGTGTCCACCAATCCAGGTGCAAAGGCGTAAAACTTGGTGTCTTCAAACTCTTTTGCATAAAGTTGAATAAGCATGTTAAGAGCTGCCTTGGAGAGACTGTATCCACTCCAACCCATATTGCCATTCACAGCAGCACCGGATGAGATTCCAATGACCGTCTCTACTTTATTGTTTGATAGGAGAGTGTCTAATAAAACCTTTTGTGACCATAGGTTTAACTCCATGGTGTTTTTAAGTTCATCAAGCTCTGCTTTGGCCATCGGTTGGATCTTGCCAAGCACGCCGGCATTAAGGATGGCCAGGTCTAAATCTTTATTTGAAAGGAATTCAGGTAGCTTAGTTTGAACTGCAGGGTAGTCTAGAAGGTCCAAAGGTAGGTGGTGAAAGTTCTCATTGTCTATTTTGGTTTCTCTTCTGCTTATTCCATAAACTTGATGTCCAGCTTCGCTGAAGTGTTTTGCAAGTCCATAACCAATTCCAGAGCTTGTGCCAGTAATAAGAATATTCATTTTAATCTCCTTTAAGACTTTAATTGACCACAGGCCGCTAAGATATCATCGCCTTTGGTCTTTCTAACCATAACTCTCGCATCCTCTTCAACCAGCCACTGTTTGAATTCTTCTACACGCTCAGGCGCTGGGCGTTTAAATTCCGAACCAGGGAATGGGTTAAAGGGAATAATATTAATCATATGGGTTCTTGTATTAAGAACGCGTGCCAAGTCTTTAGCATCCTCTTTCGAGTCATTTAGGTCATCGATTAGGAGGTATTCGTACTCAACCGTTTGTCTCTCGTGTCTTTCAAGTCTGTCGATTTGAGCAAGGACGTCATTTAGTGGGTAGCGGTTGTTGATTGGTATAAGCCTGCTTCTCACCTCATCATTTGTTGAGTGAAGAGAAAGGGCAAGGTTTACACCACCCAGTTCCTCAAATCGTTTTAGGCCTGGAAGGTAGCCTGAAGTGGATACGGTGATACTTCTTTTGCCAAGTCCCAGTCCTTTTGGTTCTGTGAGAATTGAGATAGCTTCTTTTAGAGCTTCAAAGTTGTGAAGAGGCTCGCCCTGGCCCATAAAAACAACATTGGCGATATCTCTTTTTTCACCCATTTCCTTAAGGACTTCTTTGGCCTTTAGCACCTGGCCTATTATTTCGTGAGGCCTCAGGTTTCTCTTAAAGCCTTGAGTTGCTGTAAAGCAGAACTTGCAGTTCATGGCACAGCCAACTTGAGATGAAACACAAAGAGTATACTTTTTATAAAATGGAAGAAGAACTGATTCAACACTTTCTCCATCCTCAAGGCCTAAAAGAAGCTTTACTGTTCCATCCGTTGAGTTTTGTCTCCTGACAATTGTTGGGAGCTCATGAGCGTAGTTCTCTTTAAAATGGTCTCTAGCTTTCTTAGAGAGTTGTGAATACTGCTCAAAGCTTTTATGCCTGCTTCTATAGATAAGATTTAGCACAAGGCCTGCGGTGTCTGGGGCGTTTCCTAGAGACTGTAGATCTTGTTCAACCTGATTAAGAGTAAGTGTGTATGCTTTAGGCTGCATTAAATAACTCCATGCTTTTTAGCGACCTTGTCAAAGTAAAGCATTGCGTTTTTAGCGTATTGTCGTTTCTCAACATAGCTTCCTGGAAAGAAGCTTTTCTTAAAACCATAGGCCACTATATCTTTAAGCCTCTTTAGTGGAATATCAAAGTTGTCCACTGCAAGTCTGTACTCATTGGTAACTGTCGTGTTTGACACAAGTCTGTTGTCGGTGCAGATACTAACTGCCATTCTGTTATCCAACATATCTTTAAACTTGTGCTCTTTAAGAGACTTGATCTCTGGATTGGTTTGCATGTTGCTTGTAAGACAGACCTCAATCACTGTTCTTCTGTCCGCAATATAAGACGCTAAGTTTTTAATGTATGTGTTTTTGTCCTTGATGCTTGGATCAAGAATTCTCTCTGGCATGAATAGGGAATAGCCATGGCCTATTCTGTCTGCCTGGCACTCTGTGATTGCTTGGAAAATACTTTCTGCGCCATATGCCTCTCCTGCGTGAACAGTTTTATGCATGAAGTTTTTGTGAACATGCTCGTAAGCGGCCTTGAAGTTATTGGCCGGAAATCCTTCCTCTTGGCCTGCAAGGTCAATGCTCACAATTGGAAGCCCTTTTGTGTCTCTAAGCTCAACCACAGCTTTTGAAAGCTCTAGGGCCGCAAGAGATATCACTTCTGAAGACTTCAAATATTTAAGAGAAGAAAAGAGGTTTGTGTAGTAAGGAGAAAAACCCTTTGGCCCAAACGCTCGCATTGCACAACAGATAATTCCATAGTGAAATGGAGGGAGCCCATCTTCTTTCACTGCTTTTGAGTTGTTATATTCCGACTGGGCCCTTTTAAGACCATTGTTTACTCGGGTGAGGATTTCTTCCATTTCGATTCCTTTTTCAGGATCCATTAGAAGTTGTGGAGCAAACCTTGGCTCAATATAGCTTACACCCTCGTTTATATTGTCCCATGCAAGTTCATATGCGGCCCGCTCAAGGTTCTCCATATCTCTTAAAACTTCGCAAGTGTACTGGAAGCCTCTTAGGTACTCACCAAGATTGGCGTACTTCTCTTTATATACTTGATCCTTCAAACCCTCTGCTGTGCTGGCCGGTAGCTCAAGTTTGGAGTTCTTTGCCATCTCAATCATACTTTCCAGACGGATAGAACCATCAAGGTGGATATGAAGGTCGGTCTTGGGCATTTCTTTTAAAAATTCGTCGCTGTAGTTCATAAATTCTCGCAATTTAAATGGTTCCTATCCATATCAGGTTTTAAGTACAATTTGAACTATTGCGTTGAGTAAGATACCTAAAATACATGCATAAAAAATTAGAGCTTAAAACCCTGGATGACTACAGGGACTTGGCACAAAGCAGTGATGTAAGTGTCGGAAATTGCGTTAATCAGACAGGTTTTTTCAAATACCCGCTTGAGGACTACCAGGACAGTCAGGCCCACTCGGCCATAGTCGACGATATTTTGGGAATAGATGTCATAAACACCGAAAAAGGACTTCGAAAAAAGGCCCAAGAATTCCAAGGCCCAGGCACTGTGGAGTCTTGGTCAGCGGCACTGCATGAAGGTACTCTTACATGGGTTGGACTTAATCCAGCTCAACTGCAGACGCCATACGCAGAACTGCTTGAATTGATAGAGGAGCTTGAGCCACAAAAAAATGACCATTTCATTGACCTAGGAGCAGGCTACGGCAGAATGGGAGTTCTCATTGGACAGCTTTATCCCGATTGTGATTTTACAGGATTTGAAATGGCAGGCGAAAGAGTGGATGTCGGGAACCATTCCTATGAAAAGCTCGGGTTCAAAAATGCCCATCTATTTCAGCAAAATATTGCTTCAGACACTTTTGAGCTTCCGGTTGCTGACAACTATTTTATCTACGACTTTGGAAATCTGCCTGACATGAAAAAGCTTATTGCAAAGCTTGAGGCACTTGCTGATGAAAAAAGAAAATTCACAGTTATAGCCAGAGGAAGAGGTATCAATTCTCTTATCCAACAAACAGCACCTTGGCTAAGTGTTGAATCTAAGAAGTTTCGACATAGCGTTTTTTATCACTACTCTTAAAGTGAGAGAGACTTAAGGTTGTTCTTTGGCCAAAGAATGTGATTTTCAAGCCAAAACACGTTTCCTGTCTTGTCCTGAACCTTTGTCATGCCCATTTCGGCCTTTAATATTTTAAAGCCTTCACCTGTAAGAACGGTTTCTCTGTACTTGTGCTCAGTCGAAGATGTGTAGCTTTCATGAGTTTTATAAGACTTAGTGGACAACACGCACTTATAGCTATTGTCTAGAAGCTTATTGAAAATCCATCCTTCAAAAGATTTACTTTTAACTTTGGTCCAACCTTCTTGTTCCTCAACCACAATAAGGGGAGTGTACTTTGGAAGTTGTGTCACGAGGCCGGCCTTTGCGTCAGGAGCTGATCTTAGGTTGGAAATATATCCGTCTGTGCAAATGAACTTTTTAGGATTTGCATAGGCGAGAGATGAAATAGATATCAAAGTAAAAATAAGTTTTCTCATAAGCGCATTGTAACGCAATTAGGTGCTTTTATCCAACCGGCAGGATCTTTTACGGTTTCGCCCAAGGAAACAAACGTTGAAATTCTTCTTTAGGAAGTGACTTTAAAAGACGTTCATTGGCGAAACTTATTTCTTCGCCTGTATTTTCATTTAGATCTAGCTGATCAAAAGAGGACCTTTTTAGTATGTGAACCGTCGGGTACGGTGATCTGTTCACAAAGTTTGCAAGGTCATCGGGTTTAAGGCCTTGGAAAACAAATTTTGGATGGAAGGCCACAAGTTGAAAGTGCTGATCAAGTCCATTGTCTTCCAGCATATCCTCCAAAGAGGTGAAGTTGTTGTAAAACTCTTCAAAGGTTGATTTGTCTTCAAGCACAATTAAAGTAGTTTCAAACTTGCCCTCGTTGAGCTTTTCCAACTCGTTGGCAAAGGTGTCAATGAGATTTGAGTTAGGACAAGAAACAATTTCGATTGACTTGTTCTCAAGTGGGGCCTTGGCAAATGGACATAGGTTTTTGCCCACGACGACTTCTTTGAGCCACCTGTGTGTGCTCTCAATGTATTTATTCATCTAAGATTTGCCTTTCTTTTGCTTCTCTTGAAGTTTGTCGCTTGGGATCTCAGCGATCTTAATCATCAGCTCTGGGTTGTTGTATTCCATTGGCTTTGTGGACATATGGATCAATTGCTCAAGCTTTTGAGTGGAGATCATTTTGTTTGTGGACTTTTTCCAAGCGCAGTAGATGGGAATTTCAATTGGCTCTTCCCCAAGATCAAATATGTGGATGTTGCTAAGCCAACCTTGCTCTTTGATAACCTCGCGATCAACAACCGTTATGCATCTGCCACGCTCGGCCAACATTAAAGCGAGCTCTCTGTGGTCGGTCTCAAGAATCTCTTCCACCGCCACATTATGATCCTGAAGGTGCTTGATCACGTTTTTATTTAAGGTTTGGTCCCAGTTGTTTAGCGCCAAAGGGACAGCTGAAAACATATCTCTCTCTTCTTTAAAACGTTCTTTTAGGTGCTTTGAACAACAAAAGGCGATTGTGAATTTGTCGATTTCAGCAGAGTCGATCATTTTGCCTTTGGGCTTTGAAGTTGTGATGATCCAGTCAAACTGCCCTTGCAGAAGAGAGTCCAATAGCTTGTCGGAGTTATACTCCCTTCCTGTGTGAACGATGCCGTAGGGGGCGTATGTGTCATAATATTGAGAAATAAATTGAAGAGATTTAATGTCACTTACTGTGTCCAGAACGCCAACCTTTACAGGGTAGCCTCCAAGAGGGGAGGTTGAAATGCTATCAACCATTCTAAGCCCTGTCTCAAACATGTCTTTTGTATATTCAAACAATGCCTCGCCATCTTTGGAGAGGATAAGGCCTTTATGATTTCTGTGAAACAAATCAAAACCGAGGGTTTTTTCTAGTTTTTTTATATGTTCGCTTAATGTGGCGCTGGATACACCAAGAACCTTTGAGGCCTTTTTAAGAGATTGCTTTCTTGCCACTTCATAGAAGTAGTAGATCTGGTTCCAATTTATGTCTTTTAAATTCATACTAAGTAAATACCACAATAGGGCCGTGAATCAAGGCGCACTGAGTTTTAGAGATTGTTGTCCATAATTATGGGGTGAAGAAAGGGCGATAGGTCATATCTTTTTGGAGCGAGAGTATCAATTAGGGTTTTTATTTTGGCGTCAAACGAGTTGATAACCATCAGTTTTTCTCTTTCTTGAATATTTCTCACTAAAAGAAGAACTGTGTAGTTGATTATTGACTCTTGATCCTGAAGAATTTTACGCAGCTGCGCTTTCTGGGTTTCGAAGTGTGGCTGTTTGGCTATCTCACTCCAGAGAAGTTCTCTTAATAAGGAGAGATCCTCTTTAAGCGTTACCTTTTCATTTTCGAATATCTTTTCATACTTATACTGAAGGTAGGGAAACGTTTGCACTCTTTCTGTTAAACGCACTTTTTCAACTCCTGTGATAACCACATCCATCCTTCCGTCTTCGTATTTTTGAAGAAGCATTGGGATCCCTGCAATACAAACTCTATTTTTAAAGTCATTTCCTCTAGGTGGAAGCACGGCCACTCGCTGATTTGTAAGAAAGGAGTCGTGCATCATCTGCGTGTATTTCTTTTCAAAGACATGATATGGAAGTGGGATCTTCTTAAGGGTTATTGAGTTGTGCAATGGGAAGACTGCGCATATTTGTTCCATGCGTAAATGGTATCATATGGGACTCCATGAAAGCATTAATGTGCTTCGATAACCCTTATATTGTTTGTAAACAAATCATTACAAGACAAGGGTGTTTTAGGCGGCCTTGTCGAAGTCATCGTCTTTATAAAAGTCTTTAAGTTTGAAAAGAGCGCTCTTTTCAAGTTGATGGACTCTTGCCTCGCTTAGTTGGAGCTTTTGACCAATCTCTTTCAACCTTAGTTCTCTGTGGAACCTAAAGTTAATTACATTCTGCTCATTTGGCGGAAGCTTTGAAACGGCCTTCTTTAGGTTTTCATTTCTTTGCTTTAACTGGATGACATTCTCAGGGGTTGTGTCCTCACTTGCTTGATTACTAAGGTCTGCATCAACGATTTTTAAGGATACGATCTTGTTGATCTTTTCAATTTCTTTCTTAGACAAACCACATGTTTCTGAAAGAGATCGTTTAGTCCCTTTTTCTTTGGAGTGAAGGAGCTCCCTTTTAGCGTTTTGTATTTTCTTATGCTTTTCAATAACGTTTCTTTTATGGGTTTGATACTTTCTCACTTCATCAAGCATAGAGCCCTTAATTCTAAAGTAGGCAAAAGTGGAAAACTTAACGTCTTTGGAATCATTATAGGTCTTAGTGGCCTCCATTAGTCCAATAAGGCCGCAATTGATTAGGTCATCTCGATCAATCACAGCGTTTGGCACTCTGGCCATTTGAGATGCCAACTTTTGAATAAGCGGCATGCAGGTTTGTAGTGCGGATTCCCAGGTGATCGTATTTGTGTTCTTCATAGATAATATTATGAAGCATTTTGAATAATTGACAAGGGGTGTCAAGTGTTTGATTTTATGGGAAATTCATAAATTTATTTTTAAAACCTGATTTTTGGACCGAAAACTGGCCTGTAATGAAGTGTCCTCAACAAATGCACATAATGGTGTACAATTAATCCATGCTTAAAATTCTAATAGCTATTTTGGTAAGTTTTAACACTCTGGCCGCATGGAGCCCTGAGGCGAAGAAAGACTTCAGTGAAATGCAAGGTCTTATCTCATATAAGGGGAAAGATTTTGTGACACTTTGGGGATCAATAAGACGGTTCGTATGGTCCAGCTCTCTAAAGGGTGAGCAGTTTAAGGTCAAACTTCCTGAACTTGAAAAAGAACTTCCTCTGTACGCGTTCAAGGCACAGGGGAAAAAACCATTGGTGATTTTCTTCCCTGGAATCTTTGGAAGCCATGAAGGTGAGATTAATCATTGGAACGCCAATGAGTTTGAGAAAAGCAATATGCACTTGGGCATTGTGCCAAACTTCTTGAATAAACACTACATCGCCGCCAGGCCAAAATACTCAAATGCAAATGCTCTTTCCATTGACGTTAAAACAGCTCTGGATGCCGCTCAAAAAATAATTCAACGAATTGGAGAAGAGAATATTGAAAAGGTGGTCTTCGTTGCAGAAAGTCTGGGCACCTTCATTGCTTCGAGTTCAATAAGCTATAAGGATAAGTATCCTGGGATCTTTAATCGTCTGGATAAGGTTATTCTTCTTTGGCCGCCTCTAGACATTCGGCATTCTCTAGCGGCATTTGATGAGAAATTTAAAAAGACTGCAAAGGCCGACCAGGAGTGCTCTTATCTTTTAAAGATTCCCATGTTTTTTAAACACTACTTTTGGCAAGAATACCCTGAAAATGTTGCCAAAGACGATGCTGAATGCTTTGGCGCTTTTTTATTTCATGCAGGATTTAAAAATAGCATAGATAAGTCGTTTAAGGCCGTAGTGGAAGTTAAAGGCGATGCTGCGGGCAAAGAACCATCAAACTTTTCTGAGCTTGTTAACGCCCACAACCCAAGCTTTATTGAATCCATTAATAATACACCCGAAAAGGTGAGGCTTTCTTACTGGATGGATAAGTGGAAAGGTCAAAATGTTGATGTCAAAATTATAAGTTCCAAAGATGACTTCATTAATGATCCAGTAGGCTGGGATGCTGTGGAAGGTGAGGTATTATTTGATTGGGGAGGGCACTGCGCACCTCTATCTCTTGAATCGATGCAAAAAACTTTGGCAAGGGAGGCAAAATGAGAAAGGTCATAGTCGCATTTTTTATGTGTGGGCTTTGCTTTGCCGCCAAAGACCTCAAAGGACATCTAGGCGACAAAGAGTATAACGATCTAGATGACATTGTTAATGCCCGCTATTTTAGAGTCCTCACGACTCGTAGCTCTTTCGACTATTATATCTATCAGGGTAAGCATCATGGCTATCAGTATGAACTCATGAAAGAGTTTACAAAAGGGCTAAACAAAAAGTTTGTCAAGAAAGGCGAACTGCATATTCAATTTGAGCTTATTCCCGTTGATTATGACCAGCTTATTCCCATGCTACTTGCAGGAAAGGGAGATGTCATCGCCGCAAACCTCACAATAAAACCTTCTCGAGAGGAGAGAGTCGCTTTTTCGAGACCACTTAGGGAAGTTCGTGAACTGCTCGTGACAAGGAAAGAGTTAAAAAACAAAAATCCCTACCAGAAAAAAATTGCTGTTAGAAAAAGCAGCAGCTATTACCAAAGTATTAGAAATTGGAATATCAAACATAAAGAAAAATTCTTCCTGTTGGATGATGTGAATGAAGACCTTGCTCCTGAAGACATATTGGACCTTCTATCAAAAAAGAAGTTTGACTACACCGTAGTTGACTCAAATATTTACGAGGTCGCGTCCAAGGTTTACCCAAATTTGGTTTTAAGCGAAACTCAGCCCTTTAAGGCCAAAAAAGAACATATAGCCTTAGCAGTAAGAAAGGACTCCAAAGAATTGTTGAAGGCGTTAAATGAGTTTGTGCCGAGAGTTAAAAAGGGCAGCTTCTTAGGAAACGTAATTAACCAGAAGTACTTTAATGACTCTCTTTATGTTGCAAACCAGAATATGGACAACACCAAGATCTCTCCTTATGACAATCTTCTGAAAAAATATGGAAAAAAATACGATTGGGATTGGAAGCTACTCGCATCCCTTGCTTTTCAAGAATCAAGATTTAATGCATCCATTGTCAATAGGTGGGGGGCCATAGGTTTATTTCAAATCAAACAGGCCACCGCAAATGAGCCCTATGTGAACATAAAGCGAATTCGTGGCAAGTCCAATGTTGAAAATAACGTCCATGCTGGAGTGAAATATCTGAGCTGGTTGAGAGACACATTTTTTAAAGACCTTCCAAGGCAAAAGCAGATCAGACTGGCGCTGGCCGCCTACAATGCAGGGCCTGGCCGATTAAAAAAAGCAAGACGTTTGGCTAAGAAAATGGGACTAAATCCCAACATATGGTTTAGAAACGTTGAACTCGCTTTGGTTAAAATGAGAAAAATCGAACCTGTTAACTACGTAAGCGAAATCAACAAGCGATATGTAGGCTACACTTTGCTCATGCCAAATTAGGCCAAGTTCATCCCTTGTACGGCCAAGTTCTAGGGGCCTAAATTTACCTTGAAAACACTCCTTAGTAAAAAGACGAAAGTTTTTTCATCTAAGGAGTATTTATGAAAATTTTATTAGCTGCGATTGCAGTATCTCTAGGAGCGTCTGCTAGTCATCACCATGATTGGCTCTTAAGTAAAACCACTGGGGGTGGCTTTGTCATACCTGAGCTGGCCAGAACCGAAACATGTAAAATCTTTGAAGGAAAGAAGAATGGCCATTACAAAGTCAAAATTAAAAAAACCTTCGGAGAGTTGGAGTACAGAAAGATTAAGCATGTCTATATCCGAAACCTTGAAGAGGCCATAAGCGCTTCCTTCCAAGAAAACCTGGTTTCAACAGCCAACCCCGTTTGTGACGCTCCTGAAACCACTGTGAAGGCCCAACTGCCAGGAGAGCTGGGGGAGCTTACAATCTTTTTCACTGGAGGCTGTGGCACAGACGAACTTGAACGAACCGGCGCCAATAGCCAAAACCTAAGAGGTCTTATTAGTGAGTTCTGTCCAACAACTATAGATTTTGATCCTCCAGTATTATAAAAATTACATACGTTTCCTAATTGGTTCTTATAAGAATGCACATTTGGTAAGTGATCATTCTAAACCAATTAGGAGATTACACTATGAAACTATTAGTATTGTTGGCACTTGTTTCCCTTAGCGCTTTCTCAAGAGATGCATGCGAGCAAATGGGTTATACTGCAGAGTACATCGATTATGATTCAGAGCTTAATGGGTCATGCGCAAAGATGATCCAAATGCTAATGAAGGACAAAGGGTGCAGTAAGGAAACCACTAAGAAAGTACACTACTCCTCTGTCTTAAAGATGGAGCAAGGAAGTTCAATGATGTGTATCTACAAGAACAAAAGCGGGATCTACCAGTTGATGGCAAGCCAGATGGCCGAGCCTCACAAGGCCGTGGCAATGTTCTCTGTATGGGACTAGAATTAAACTGAAGTTTTATGGCCTCTTTTCCAAGAGGCCTTTTTTTTACCTATAGATATTTGTCATTATTTGAAAAAGCTCCATCCCTTGATGAACGTTGCTGGATGGGCATCTGTTGATAACAATGCCGTCCGCCTTGGCAATAAGAGTGTGGGAGCAAGAAGCGATAGGATCCATAGGATCAATATCCTTCATTTGATAAAAGGTTGCTAGTTTATCACCCTTTTTGAAGTGATCGCCAGGCGCCACATGATAGTCAACCAGGCCTCCTCTAGGAGCATACATTGTGGTGTAGTCTTTAAGCTTTGAATAGTAAGGATTAGCTGCCTCTGGCTCCTCGTCCAAAACACCCTTAAATTTTAGATAGTTTAAAATACTCTCAACATCTTTTGAGCCTTCATCCATTCTAAAAGTTTCTTCCGAGCCAAACTCAAGCGTGAAGGACTCAACGTCAAGGTTCACTTTCCTGCCAAGCTCTTTGAACTTATTTCTCAGATGAATCCAAGGCATGAAGGACGCCTCATCCATTGCTCCGGCAAAGTCATTTGGGATGACCAGCACATGCCTAAAGAGCATATGCTTTGAGACATTCTCTTCGTATTCTGCGCTGTAAAGGTATCTGGTTGCCGTCGGTCCTGTGTGAAGGTCTAAGATGCCATCAGCGCCGAGTGCCAACTCTTGAAGAATAAGATTGATCTTATTGTTGTCTTGAATTTTGTTTTCTTCTTTAAGGGTATTTGTGAACTCTTCAAAACTTTGTTTAAGCTCATTTTTAAAGCTTTCTTTGACTAGGCCCCATTCAGTCTCTAGGTTTCTTTTGCAGAATGCCTCCAGATCAAAGCCTGAGACTTTTACCACATCGACATAGTTTCTGTTCCAATTGTCCCCAGTGACCGGATTATAACGTCCATAAGTGTAGGTGCCGTGCTTGTTAAGTGTGGCATAAGGGTTGGCCATAGGTATGAGAGTTATCGAGCCTTTAATCTTCTTGTGTTTCAAGGCCTCCATCAGTTTTAGTATGACAGCGTTTCCTTGAATCTCAGCGCCGTGAACACTTGCTTGAATGTGAATATGTGGGCCATCTCCATTTGAAAGAGTAAAGGTCTTAATTTTTAAAACTTCACCTGTGGAAAGTTCTTTTACTGGTAAATCTTTTATTGTCCAACTCATTAAATCATCCAATCGTAAGAGGTTTTAGGAGGCCGCGGAACCATGAGGTCATTGTTGTAAACCAATGCCTCTCCTGGAAGCTTGTGGCATAGAAAATATGGCATGGACTCTGTAAAACCATATGCTCCGGCCATTGTGAAAATAAGCCAATCGCCAATTTTTAAATCTTCCGGCAAGTCAAAGTCCCCCAAGTGATCCAATGCCGTGCATAGTGGGCCGTGAACTTGAAAGTTAACTTTTTTTACATTGGAAGGGGATAGTGCCTTGCATGGAAACGCTTGGCCGGTAAGGGCCACTCTTGCGCAGTGGTTGATTCCGCCTTCGGTGACAAGAAGTTTCTTTCCTCTCACTTCTTTAACATCTACGATTTTAGTAAGGTAGTTGCCGCACTCGGCGGTGGTGAAGCGTCCAAGCTCCATCCAAATTGTTTTTAAATTGTACTTTTTCTTAAGGTTAACCAAGATTTCATGAATCTCTTTGAAATCAATCTTCGTCTGGCCTTCTTTGTAAGGAACTCCAAGGCCTCCGCCAAGGTCCATTATTTCAGCACTCACGTTTAAGTCGGCAGCAAGGGAGAGAATGTTCTCAACACACTTCTCCCAAATCGATTCAAGCTTTTTGGGATCCATGATATTTCCCCATTGGAAAATATGAAATCCTTTGAAATTAATGTTTTTGAACTGCTGGAGGTCATGTTGTTTCCAGTCCTCTGGGCCAAGACCAAATGGTGTGATTGCGTCTCCACCTAAAACACTCTTTCCTTCGTTCCAATCGAGTTGGACTCTTATAAGAGCATCCACCTTTTTTCCAAGCTTCTGTGCCGCCTCGTCAAGCCAAACAACCTGGTTGTAAGACTCCACCACAATTGTTTTCACTTCATTCTTTATGAGGTGCTCAAGGTAGTCTCTAGACTTTCCAGGCCCTGTCGCGATGACATGTTCGCCTTTGATGCCTGAATTTAAAACCTGGTGAAGCTCGCCGGAACTCGCAACATCTATACCAAATCCAAGGTTTCTCAAAACTTTTAGCACAGCAGACATGGGATTTGCCTTGCAAGCGTACCAAAGCTTAATGTCCGGGTCTAAGATTTCGGCCATAGCGCTTAAATGAGATCTTAAAAGGTCGAGGTCGTAGAAGTAAAAGGATGCATCGAAACGATCAATGACCGTCTCGATATGTTTTTTAGTTTCAGCTTTCACCATTGGTTCCTTAAAGTTTAATTAACGTAAAAAATCTTCCAGCTCTAGAGACGCTTGGGTCTTCTCGTCTTTGTACTTAATGATGATCGCACAGTTTAAAGCAAGACCTTGTTCGGCCGCCCATGCGAGTTTTTTGTTAATAGGCCTTGAGCCTGGAACAACAACCGCGTTTTCTGGAATAATGCAATCAGTGATCATCTTTTCATTTACACAATCATATATTGGAGTGCCTTTTGATAGGGCGACGTTTGGAGCAATTACAGCACCTTTAGAAACCTGAACTCCCTCCACAATAACAGCTCCCGCTCCAATGAAAGCGTTGTCTTCGATAACCACTGGAGCAAGTCCAATCGGCTCAAGAACGCCGCCAATTTGAACTCCTGCTGACAAGTGAACGTTTTTGCCAATTTGAGCGCAAGATCCAACAAGAGCGTGAGAATCCACCATTGTGCCTTCATCAACAAAGGCCCCAACGTTTACATATGCTGGCGGCATAAGGATCACACCCTTTGACACATACGCGCCTCTTCTAATTGAAGTACCACCGGGAACCATTCTGATCCCATCTTCAGGTTTAAAAGCTCTTGGAGCTAAATTGTGCTTGTCCACAAACCCATGAAAGTGTTCTTCAGAAAACTCTTTGAGCTCTCCGGCCTTGAATGCTTCAAGAATCATTTTTTTTACATCAGTGTTTGCAACCCACTTGCCGTCAATCTTATTCGCTGCGCGAACCTCTCCAGATTCAAGTAGGTCTAGTGCTTCTTTCCAGTCTTTCATTATATTTCCTTTTTAGTTGTTATACTTTTTAAACCATTCATTAACGTTATTGTTTGCCGCAAGAATGTCGTCATTGCGATCAAGGTCCAAACTTGTTAGGGGAGGCATCAAGGCGTCAGAGCCAATCCTATGCTCAAGCTTAAGCAGTCTTTTGGCCGGAATTGGGTTTGAAGCTATGAAAAGAGAATTGGCCGCAGCTTCCCACATCTTATTTTCCTCAAGAGACTTGTCCAGTGCCTTTTGCACATATAGGGCCGTTTGCTTAGGCCATGTGTTGCTGGCAACACTTACAAGGCCGCAAGAGCCTGCGTCTGCGAATTCTGGGAAAAGCCCATCGTCACCACAATAAACCTGAGCATTTCCGCTGGCCTTAAGGTAGGCCTTGAATTTATTTACATCGCCACTGGCCTCTTTAAGCGCCCAGAAGTTTTTGTGATCTTTTAAACGCTCCAATGCTGAGACTTCCAATTCTTTGCCTGTTCTGCCTGGCACATTGTAGAGCATTACAGGCCTTGAAACTTTATCCATTAGAGATTTAAACCAGTGATACTGGCCTTGCGCTCCTGGTTTTGCATAAATTGGCACCACCATTAAGTAAGCGTCAATGTTTTGGGTTTCAAGCCAAGACACCCAGCTTTTTTGATCTTCGAGGTTGTGGCCTCCAACTCCGGCCATGACAGGCACGCTAGGGGAGAGCTTCGTCACATACTCAATAATCTCTTTTCTCGTTTCAAGACCTAAGTTTAGAGCTTCTCCTGTGCTTCCTAATATAAGGAGACCATTGCCTGCTTCTTCTTGCTCTTTAACAAGAGATTTAAGAGAGTCCCAATCAACCGATAGATCTTTGTTGAAAGGTGTCACCAACGCGGTCCACAGGTTAAAATCATTAAGGTTAAAATTACTCATATATATCCTTTTATAGTTTTAAATAGTTCTTTACCACTTCGTTAAAATCTAAAAGTCCCTTAGAAAGGTTGTGGTCCTCATGTAGAATTTTAGCGGCCCATACAGCGCCTCTAGCAAAGATTGTTCTGTCCTTGGCCTCGTGAACTAATTTAATTTTTTCATCGGCGCAATCAAACTCCAGGTGGTGATATCCAACCACGTCGCCCTCTCTTTGCGCGGTTATCTCAGCGTCCTTTCCTAGCCATTCCTTCCAAGAGATGGCCGTACCGCTTGGTGCGTCTTTTTTATGAACGTGGTGAATGTCATGAATTGTGAATGTGCCGTCATCGAACAAGTCTGACAGCTTTGACATGGTCTTAATCATCTCTCTTACAACATTCATCCCAAGGGAGAAATTGTGGGCCTTGATCCATGAGGCATTGTTTTCTTTGAGTCTTTGTTCAATATTCTTAGGCCATTCCATTCCAGTTGAACCTGTGACCACTGGAAGGCCAGATTCAACTAAAAGATCAATGTGATCCAAAAAGGCCTCACCTGGAAGGAAGGAGACAACCACATCACAATTTTTTAGTGAATCAAGAGTTGCGGGATTTCTAGTGTTGAAAAGCTCAACATCCCCATGGATGTCCGCAACCTTCATTCCAGTTTTCCCTGTCCCTAGTAATGCAATTTTCATAGTCTTCCTATTTGCAATTCTCAATAAACTTTTCGTGAAGTCTTTGCACGGCCACATTGCAGTCTTCTTCGGCCACAAGAAGGTTAAAGTTGTGAGCGGATGCTCCAAGACACATCATGCGCACATTGATCTCTCCAAGAGCGTTAAACAAGTCTCTTGCAAGTCCGTGAGTTGAAAGAATCTTGTTTCCAATTAGTGAGATCAAGGCCTGACCTGTTTCAAAGCTTACTTCTCCAAATGCTTCCAAATCTTTAATTAGCGCCTTGTGCTCCATCATTGATCTATCGATTGAGACAGAAACACTAATCTCGGAAGTTGTTACACAGTCCACACTTATTTGGTGATTGGAAAACACATTGAAGATGTTTCCCATAAAACCAATGGCGTTTAACATTTTTGGAGTTCTAATAGTTAAAAGAGCTTGATCGCTTCTTTTTGCAAGGGCCCTGATTAGAGGTTTGTCTTGAACCTCTTGTCGAATCCAAGTTCCTTTAGCGTCCCCCTCGTAAGAGCTTCCAACAAATACAGGTATGTTTTTTTGCATCGCTGGCACAAGAGTGGTTGGGTGAAGGATCTTGGCGCCGTACTGGGCCATCTCACTCGCTTCATCATAGCTGATTTCATGAATTGGAGTTGCGCCTTTGCAAATTCTTGGATCTGTTGAAGCTATGCCTGCGACATCTGTCCATATCTCTAAAACATTTGCGTTTACCGCTTGGGCAAAAAGGGCCGCAGAGTAGTCCGAGCCGCCTCTGCCAAGAGTTGTCGTGTGTCCGGCCTCAGTTTTTCCTATAAAGCCTTGGGATATGTAAATTCTCTCTGGTGAAAAATCAAAAACCTCTTTTGCCTTTCTAGCTATGACATCAATTTGAGGACGAGCTTTTGTGTGCTTGTCGTCCGTAATGATCACATCTCTTGCATCAAGAAGAACAACGTCCTTCTTTGGAAATAGCTTTTTATAAGAAAGTGAAAATAGTAGAGAAGACATTCTTTCACCTAAGCTTAAAACTTGATCGCGGGCCTTGTCAGAACATTCTTTTAATAAAAATATTCCTCTTGATAAAGTCTCAAGCTCTTTTAAAAGGGCCTTTAGTTTGTCTGTTGGATCGGAATCTTTTGTGAAGTTTGCAAGAATGTCAAAATGCTTTTCTCTAAGATTGAATAAGAGCTTTTCACATGTGCCCCAATTTCCTTCTTGAGCGGTGTTTATCAACTCCAAAAGTTTATCCGTTGTTCCATAGGTTGCAGACACCAATACGATGGATGAATTCTGTCTGTGCGCTATTTTAGCACTCCTATCCATTGCCGCTTCATCGGCCATGGAGCTGCCTCCAAATTTGGAAACAATAATCTGATTAGCCATTCTTGCTCCGATATATAAAGAAAGAGGGCGACTGCCCTGCTAAATTGTTGATTATATAAGGATAATAAAGAACGGTCGCTAATTCAAGGTGATGACAATATTTTACCCTGGGGTTTGAGTACCTTACTGTTTTTGTCTGAATGGGGTAGATTTACGTGACCGAAATAAAGTCTAGAACTATAATAAGTTTTATGAGGAATAAAAGTCAGATTTTAAAAGCGACAAATCACAGATGGTTTAGCGCCTTCTTTTTGGGTGGCGCAGCCTTGGCCTTCTTTATGATTGAACCAGAAAAGTCACTATTCCTAAAGTATGGAGTTGTATGTCTTTCCTTACTTATTGGAATTTGGTTTCTTCTTAGAAAGTCTGAAGATAAAATTTGGATCTCCAATGGAATCTTTCACTTCTCTCAGGTCAGAGGCAAAGAGGCAAAGGCCGATAACGTGCCCATTAAAGATATCAGATCATTTGAAATTGTTTTCTCTGGACACCACGGAGGGAACTCCATTGTTAGACATAATTGTTATGTAGTCACCAAAGACGGCAAGAGGATAAAGCTTCCTGATGGAATTAAGTACGCGGCATATAATCCAGGCCAAGTTGGGCTGTCGTTTCTAGTAAGGCCACTTCAAGTTATTAATCGGAATATATTTGTTGATGTGAATGATGAAGAAGTCAAAGGCAAGGCCAAACCTGTCTTTAAGTAATTAAGATCTCTAAAACCCTTTATATTTGTCACCATCTATCCGACAATGGCATATACATAATTTATTTTTGGAGAGTATATGAAGAAAGTTGGCATTGTTGGTTGGAGAGGAATGGTAGGTTCGGTCCTTATGGAGCGAATGGAGCAAGAGAAAGATCTTGAGCTTATTGACGCCACACTGTTTTCCACCTCTCTTAAAGGCGAAAAAAACAATTGGCATCCAAAATGCTCCGACACTGTAATGGACTCAAACTCCATAGAAGAATTAAAAGAAATGGATGTCATCATCACTTGCCAAGGCGGAGACTATACCAAAGAAATTCATCCCAAGCTTCGAGCAACAGGATGGAGTGGACATTGGATTGACGCTGCAAGCGCCATGAGAATGGACGAAAATGCAACAATCGTTTTGGATCCAGTGAATCAAAAACAAATAGTCCAAGCTATAGACAGTGGTAAAAAAGATTTTGTGGGCGGCAACTGCACAGTTTCCCTGATGCTTTTGGCCCTTGGGGGGCTTTTTGAAGAGGGGATAGTTGAGTGGGTCTCTGGACACACCTACCAAGCTGCAAGCGGCGCTGGAGCAAGAAACATGATTGAGCTCTTAGAACAAAGCCACTTTCTTACTTCACAATATGTGGACGCAAAAGCTCCGGGCAAGGCAGCTCTTGAATATGAAAAGCTTGTAACCGAGGCAGCAAAATCAAAAGATATGCCTGTGGATAATTTCGGTCAGCCTTTGGCGCTATCTTTACTTCCTTGGATTGATGTAAAGATGGAAAACGGACAATCTAGAGAGGAGTGGAAGGCCCAAGTTGAAGCTAATAAAATCCTTGGAAGCAAAGAAATCATTCCTATAGATGGAACTTGTGTTCGTGTTGCTAGTCTAAGATGCCACTCTCAGGCATTCACCATCAAACTCAAAAAAGACGTTGGAATACAAACGATAGAAAATCTTATAGGCCAACACAATGATTGGGTTGAACTTGTTCCCAACAATAAAGAAGACACTGTAGAAAAGCTTACTCCTAAGAATGTGACTGGCACATTGAAAATTCCTGTGGGAAGAATTAGAAAAATGAATCTTGGGGACAACTTTGTAAACGCCTTCACCGTTGGAGATCAGCTCCTTTGGGGAGCTGCAGAGCCACTTAGAAGAACTTTAAGATTAATACTAAAAGATTAAACGTAGGTTGTGAAGGCCCTTGGATCTAGCACTAGCTCTCCAGAGGCCTCTTTTTGTTTGAGGTATTTAATGATCTCATTTTGGGCCTTGCTGATGGCCGTAGGCGGTTTTTCTCTTTCCAACCTTTCAAGGAACTCAACACGAACATTCTCGCTGAGCTCAATAAAGAGGTCATAGATCAGCTCTTTGCTGGATAGGCGAAGGGCCGTGGCCAGAAGGTCATGGCTCAAGTCCTGCAATAGCTCAATTTTCATTTGAGTTGTCATATATCTTAGGCGATCTAGGTACTCTATAGAGTCGCGAAGATTGTTCGCCAAGATTTTATTTTTCACTTCAATATTGTTAATAATTCTATATTGATCCTCTGGATCAAGGCCACAGTATCTTTCAGGGTCTAGACCTTTAACTCTTGTTGCCTTCTTTTCAATCACAGAGTTTATTGACTTGTAGCTTACAGTGTCCAACTCGGATGAGAATTTAAGCCCCACCTTGAAAAGGATATCGTCTGGAGCTCCCTTGTATCGCTCCATATACACAACTTTGGTCTTTAAAGGCTCCGGCAATGCCTGATCCGTAAGATTCATGAGATTTAAATCCATGCCCTCGGTTAGCCTGTGCTTAGACTGCATGTTGATAACCATACTTGCCCCTGAGATTGAGATATCCACAAGGACACAACTAAGAAGAAACTCTGGCTCGCCATTTTCTTTCTTAGTGGTGGATTCAAAAGTAATGTTTTTATGGTCTTGATACTTATAATAAAAGCGTTGATGCTTTCTTTTCTCGTAAACCTGCAACTCATTAGGTTGGGTTGAGTCAAAAATATTTCCGTAAAACTTGTATTTGTCCTTCTTAAAAATAATGTCAATGGACTTAACATGAAAATAGACAGGCTTATCTGCCATCAAGTCGCCATACTTTTTTAAAGAGGAGTTCTTTATAAAGAATTGCATTCTGGACGGATCAAGCTCGCGAAGCTCAATGTCATAAATTTTTCTTGAGCTTCCATACTGTTGCCACAAAATAAAATCACATTCGCTGTCTTTTGCAGTTGTTAGCAACTCATGAATAAGAGGTTTTTGGTAAGTCTTCCAGTAACGCATAAATATATGATATCAAAAATTAAAGCATCTCCATAGTGGATAATTTTGGACAAAAAAAAAGGAGACTAAAAAGTCTCCTTTTTACTTTCGAAAAATGACGAATTATTTTTTAGCTTCGTCGATTTTTCTTTGAATCTTGGCCTTTTTCTTGGCCTGATTTCTTTTTCTTCTCATTTTAAGTTCTGTCTTTTTTCTACCTCTACCCATTGTGGACCTCCAAAGCATTAATTTTTAAGCTAAATTTCTTCATATGTAAAGTATTTGCGCTGTGTGTCTGAGTGGTATTATACGCAAAAACCCTCGAAATTGCGAGTCAATTGTGCCTCTAAATCGCTTTGAGGCGTCTCGAGAATCTCTGCACCACGAGCATATATATCTTTAATGGTTTTGTCTGGTTGATCGTCAGTTTCAAAGAAGATTCTATCTTTATCAAACAAGTTTAAGTTTTTTACCGCAGTTGATTCCGTGGTGAATAGACGGGCGCCAAAAGAAAAGTAACAATCTGCCGCTTCTCTAAGTTGTTTGTAAGTTTGAGCATTTCCATTGAAGTCATGAAAAAGAAACTTGGTTGAAGGCCTTGCTTTTTTTAGAAAGGGAATTATATCTGAATAGGCCTTAACACAGTGTATGACAACTCTTTGTATTTTGAAGCGTGCAGCAAATTCCATTTGGTGTTCAAACACCTCAAGCTGCTTTTCCCATGTTTCTTTTCTTGCCCGGTCCAGCCCAATTTCTCCAAGTGCAAAAAAGCCCGGCATTTGAACAAAAGACTTTAAGCGGTCTAAAAAATCTTTGTACTCTATTTCCTCAACATGCCACGGATGAAGTCCATAGCAAAACCTTCTACTGCTTGGAAACGCAAGGCCTGCAGGAAGACTTGAATCCATTACTTGAACCTCAATTAGCTCTGGATCATGGCTTAATGTGTGGGTGTGTATGTCAATCATCATTTTTTGCTCCCATGGCCAGATCATTTATTACTCTCGCCGCGGCCATGAAGCCAAAAGTGCCCGTTATGAAAACTGAAGATCCAAAGCCATTCTCACAATTGATATTGGTTGGGCCTTTATCAGTTGAGCAGGTCTTTTCCGGAAGGATCTGATCTTCAGGAGAAAATATGCAGGGGATCTTGTATTTTCTTTTTTTGTTGCGGCTAAATCCATGTTCCACTTTGAGTCTTTTCCTAACTTGGGCAAGAAGTCTGCAGTTGTAGCTTCTATTTAAATCGGACTCTTGAATGAGGGAAGGATTAATCTTACCTCCAGCGCCACCTGTGACCACTAAAGGGATAGATCTTTTGTTGCATTCAGCTATAAGAAGGCATTTGCTTTTTACGCTGTCTATAGCATCTATGATGTAGTCGCAATCAATGGAAAGTATATCCTCCATAGAGCTTTGGCTGAAGAAGTCCTCTATGGCCTCGACAGTGACGTTTGGATTTATCTCCACAATTCTATGCTTCATCTGCTGGACTTTCATTTTTCCAACACTCATGGATGTTGCATGAATTTGTCTGTTTATATTGGTCACACAAATGTCATCAAGATCAACTAAAGTTAGTTTTCCAACGCCGCTTCGCGCCAGAGCTTCAGCTGCCCAAGACCCAACTCCGCCAATGCCAACAACCATTACATGAGCTTTTGCCAGGTCATTGAATCCATTTTGAGTATATAGGCGCTCTACGCCTTCAAAAGGTGATTTTGTTTCCATGCTCTTTAATTATCTTAATCTGCAGAGGGTGTAAATTCTCTTTGTCGCATCTTGGAGAGGGAGTTTTGTAAATCCACAGGAAGGGGACAGTTTATTTCCACTTCTTTTTCGGTAATGGGATGTATAAAGCTTAGTTGAGTTGCGTGTAGGAATATTCGATCTATGCCGTAAATATCTCGGTAGTGGTCATTTATGGCCTTTTTGCCATACTTTCGATCACCAATAACATGAGCAATTCTTCTAGAGAGATGCCTTCTTATTTGATGCCTACGGCCTGTTTTAATTTCCACCTCAAGGAGAGTGGATCGCTCAAACAACTCCTTTGGTCGAGTCAATGTAAGAGCTTCCTGTTCTACCTTCTGCTCATTTCTTAGGGCAAAGGAGTATTCCTGCGGCGATTCATGTCGCCCTCTTGCAAGTGCTGTGTATATTTTTCTTGTGCTCTCCTCATGCCATGAACTCTGTAGTGATCTCACCGCCTCTTGATTAAGACCAAAGATCACAATGCCAGAGACTGGGCGGTCAAGACGATGAATGGGGTAGAGGTACATGTCTATTTGATCTCTTAGATCTTTAAGAAGACATTCTTTCTCATTGGTCTCTTTCCAATAGGGATGAACCAAAAGCCCTGAAGGCTTATTGGTCGCAACAAAATGTTCATCTTTAAAAAGTATCTCTAAGCTCATATGCGTCCAAATATTGCCTCAAACTTCACAGTGGCAATGGGTGTGCGCCTAAAGTCTTGTTCTCGAGGAAAGTTCAGCGCGGGTGACAATTCCCAAAAAAACCACTTGTCGTATAGGAGCTGTCTAAAGCCCACGCCAATCTGGTAGTTTTGGGAACTTAAATTTGGGTTTTGCTCGAGAGTTGCTCTTGCGTTGTAGGACAGTCCCATTCTGTCGTTTATTTTTTGAAAAAAGCTTGGGCCATGTTGAAACCTAAGCTTGTAGTCAATATCGTTCCATTCAACATTGTTAACAAATCTAAATAGCCAAAAGGGATTGATTCTTCGATCAAAGTTTAGATCGGTTTCAGAAAACCATCCTTCGCGATCAAACCAAGTGATCTCCTCAACTGGACGGAAAACCCATTTCCCAAAGTTAATATTTTTTCTAAATCTCATCCGTCCAAATATTTGGGGCGGCCAACTCAGTCTAAGTCCAAGTTCAGAGGAAAAGTTGATGTCGGCAACATCAAGGAGGTATCTGAGACCTGCTGTGGTTTTTTCCGCCAGCCCTTGTTGGTTTTGGCCAGGTTCATTTTCGGAAGGCCTAAGTTCTTCCTCGTCGTCTTCTTGATCTCTTTGCACCACAAGTTGAAGCCGCTTTTCGGTTTTTGGAAGTCTAAGTTGGATGCGAAAGTTCCCCTCAGTGCTGGCCTTTTGCGCCTCTCTAAATGTTGTAACGGTAAATAGTCGAACTCTGGTGTTGTTGGCCTCGTCATCAATTCTTTCATCGCCAAAGAAAGAGTCAATTCTGTTTGATAAGTTGATTATCTTCTTTGAAATATCCTCGTGAGTCACATCAAGAAACACATCGCTTTCCTTGCCAATCACCAGGCATGGAGACATCGCGCATAGAAACGCGAGCTGTTTGAATATTCTTGATACATTCTTACATATAACTTTAATGTTGCGTCTCTCCGTGGAAGTTAAACAATGTCCGGTTTAAAATTGTGGCAATACCTGTATTTAGGAGGATTTTATGAAAATGCCAATCATTTTGCCACTTCTTTTCTTCACTTGGACGGCACATGCCACATTTAACGAGTTTGAGTGCAAGTTTAACACACGAAGCTCTGGATTGGTTGAAATTGAAATTGATAGGGCGGGCGAGCCAGATAGCATGCGAACGGCAACTCTTTTAGTTAATAGAGAGCGTCCGAGAGAGTTTCAGGTTACGGGCAAATACAACAAAACCACTCGCAAGATGAGCTTTTGGGGACAAAACTTTGATCTTGAAATTCAAATATGGCCGCATATATCTCCAAAGTTTGGAAGGACCTATAGGGCCGACTTTAAGACCAATGTCTTGCCGGAGGGGCCAAACTTCTTAAATGTAACATGTAGATACTATGGATATTAAAAAAGACGCCGCAAAAGCGGCGCCTTAACTAATTTATACGTGTAAAGCTCTGTTTTCAGTCGCTGCAAGACAGGCCTCTTTGAAGGCTTCTGTGTAGGTCGGGTGGGCATGAGAGATTCGTGCGATATCCTCAGCGCTGGCCTTGTACTCCATTGCAACAACGGCCTCGCCAATTAAATCGGCACATCTAGGCCCAATCATGTGAACCCCTAAAATCTCATCGGTTTCCTTGTGCGCTAGAACCTTAATAAGTCCATCAGACTCATTCGAAGCTCTTGCTCTACCTAAGGCCTTAAAAGGAAATGAACCTTTTTTATAAGGCATTTTTTCAGCTTTCAGTTGCTCCTCTGTGTAGCCGACACTTGCAACCTCTGGCCAAGTGTAAACAACACCAGGAATTAACAGATAGTTGATGTGAGGTTTTTGCCCTGTCATATGCTCAGCTACATAAACGCCTTCTTCTTCAGCTTTGTGCGCAAGCATAGCACCCACAACAACATCGCCAATAGCGTAAACGTTATCAACCTTGGTCTTTAAGTGGGACTCAACAGGAATTCTTCCTCTTTCATCCAGCTCAATGCCAATGTTATCAAGGCCTAGACTGTCTGTATATGGACGTCTGCCAACAGATACTAGACAGTAGTCGCCTTTAAGCTCAATTTCGTTTTCTTTCTTTCTGTTTTTGGCCTTTACAACAACTTCTTTGCCTTTGTTTTCAACACTTGTTACCTGGTGGCCAGTGTAGAACTCAACGCCGTCTTTTTTAAGAACTCTTTGAAGCTGCTTGCCCATGTCAGAGTCCATAGTGCCAATGATGGAATCAGCGTATTCAACAACGCTTACTTTTGAACCAAGTCTTCTATAGGCGGAGCCAAGCTCAAGTCCAATAACACCGCCGCCAATTACGATCATGTGCTTTGGCACCTCTTTAAGTTTAAGAGCTTCTGTGGAGGAAATAACTCTTTTCTTGTCTATTTCCATACCAGGAAGCGTTGAAGGCTTCGAGCCAGTTGCAATTACAACCTTGTCAGTTTTGATTTCTGTTTGCTCTTTATCACCCTTAACAAGAATAGTGTTTTTGTCTTTGAAAGACCCATGTCCGTGAAAGACCTGGATTTTGTTCTTATCCATAAGGTACTTAACGCCACCACAAGTCTGGTCAACAACAGATTGAACCCTGTTCATCATCTTAGGGAAATCAAGCTTAACTTCGGACACATTGATCCCATGCTCTGAATGAGATTCAACTGTCTCATGATATCTTTCACTTGAATCTAGAAGGGCCTTCGATGGAATGCAGCCCACGTTTAGACATGTTCCACCAAGAGTAGGGTATCTCTCCACTATGGCAGTTTTCATTCCAAGCTGGGCGCAACGAATAGCGCAAACATAGCCGCCAGGGCCAGATCCAATTACTACTACATCAAATTTATCACTCATTTATAAACCTTTTTAAATCTCAATTAGCATTCTGGCAGGATCTTCCAGATACTCTTTAACTGTTTTTAAGAATGTTACCGATTCCTTTCCGTCAATGATTCTGTGGTCGTAAGAAAGCGCAAGGTACATAATTGGTCTTACTTTTATTTCGCCATCAACAACCCATGGACGTTGAACAATATTGTGCATTCCTAGAATTGCTGATTGTGGAGAGTTAAGAATTGGAGTTGAAAGCATTGATCCAAAAATACCACCGTTGGTGATAGTGAATGTTCCACCGCTCATCTCATCAATTGTAATCTTTCCATCACGAGCTTTGGTTGCAAGCCTAATGATCTCTGCTTCAATTTGAGCAAGACTCATGTGCTCTGCATTTCTTAGCACTGGAACAACAAGGCCTCTATCACTTGAAACTGCTATGCCAACATCAGCGTAGTCGTGATACACGATCTCTTCCCCGTCAATTTGAGCGTTTACGCCTGGAACTTTAGCAAGCGCCATTGTGCATGCTTTTGTAAAGAAAGACATCATGCCTAGCTTGTAGCCATGCTTTTTAACGAACATGTCTTGGTATTTTTTTCTAAGGTCCATGATTGGCTGCATATCAACTTCGTTGAAAGTCGTAAGCATCGCAGTTTCGTTCTTGGCTGCTGTAAGCTTTTTGGCGATTGTTTTTCTAAGTCTGGACATCTTTTCTCTTCTAACTTCTCTGGAAACTCCACCAGAAAGCTGAACAGGTGCTGCCTCTTTTGCCTTCTCTTTCTTCTCTTCTTTCTTCGGCGCTGACTCTGCCGCCAAAGCATCCGCCTTAGTCACTCTTCCGTCTTTGCCGGTACCTTTTATGTCGTCTGCTGACATTCCCTTTTCTGCAAGAATTTTGCTTGCGGCAGGGGAGGCGTGTTGAACAGTTTTACCTGAGTCCTGAGAGCTTTCAGAAGCTTGGGCCGGAGCGCTTTCTTCTTTAGGTTCTTCTTTTTTCTTAGGTGCGCCTTCACCCTCTTCAAGGGAAGCTATCACCTCGCCAATTTTAAGGTCTGAACCTTCTTCAGCGATAAGTTTGATTGTTCCACTAGACTCAGCTGGAAGCTCGACAGTTGCCTTGTCCGATTCGATATCAGCAAGGATGTCTCCCTCTTCAACAAAGTCTCCGTCTTCCACGTGCCAACCCGCAAGAGTTACCTCTGTGATTGATTCTCCAATAGCTGGAATTTTAATTTCAATGGCCATATTCTTTTCCTTATTTTTCAGTATCTACTATTCAAAACTCTTTTTAATAATGTCTTGCTGCTCTTTTGCGTGTCTCTTTGCCATTCCTGTAGCCGGTGTGGCGCTTAGTGGTCTGGAAATTAAACCAAACTCAGCAAAGATCTCCGGGTGTCTTGAAAGCAAGAAGCTCCAATATCCCATATTCTCTGGCTCTTCTTGCACCCAGTAAAACTCTTTAGCTCCACTGTATGATTTGATCATATCCTTAATCTGGTTGTATGGAAGAGGATAGAGCTGCTCAAGGCGAACAATAGCAACATCGTCGCGCTTGTTGTCCTGTTGGTGCTGCATAAGATCGTAATATACTTTTCCAGTACAAAGAAGGACTCTCTTAACACCCTTCTTATTCGTGTTTGGATCGTCAATCAATTCTCTAAATGAACCAGACTCTAATTCTTCGCTTGTAGATCTACATCTTGGATCTCTAAGAAGTGACTTCGGTGTGAAAGATATAAGTGGCTTTCTGAACTCCCACATTTGTTGTCTTCTTAAGGCGTGGAACTGGTTCGCAGGAAGTGAACAGTTAACAACCACCATATTGTAGTTGGCGCACATTTGAAGAAATCTTTCTGGCCTTGCACTGGAGTGTTCCGGGCCTTGTCCCTCATATCCATGCGGCAGAAGCATTACAAGTCCGCTCATTCTGTCCCACTTCTCTTCAGCTGCGGAAATGAACTGGTCCACAATTACTTGTGCTGTGTTTGAGAAATCTCCAAATTGAGCTTCCCAAATGTTTAAAGACTTTGGAGACGCCAATGAATAACCATACTCAAAACCTAGAACTCCGTATTCAGATAGGTGAGAGTTGTATATTTCAAATTGTCCCTGGTCATCAGACAGATTTCCAAGTCCACAGTAACCTTCATTCGTTTTTTCATCATATAGCTTTGCGTGTCTGTGGGAGAAAGTTCCTCTCACAACATCTTGGCCAGAGAAGCGGATATTGTTCTTTTCCATCAAAAGGGAGCCGTAGGCCAAAAGTTCGGCAAGTCCCCAATCGATTTGATCTTCTTCGTAGGCCTTCTTTCTATCAGCAAGAATCTTTTTAGCTTTCTTAAGAACGTTAAAGTCATCTGGCGCAGAGGTAATTTTCTCAACAATATGGTTAAGAGACTTCTTGGAAACTCCAGTGTTTGGAGACTTTTCAAAGTCTTCAGGCTTGGACCATCTAAGGTCAAGCCACTCTGTATGATAGCCCTTGTTCTTTTCTGGCATTTTGTTTTCTTTAACATTGTTAAAGCGATCAGAAAGCATGTCCTTAAACTCTTTCTGCATGTCCTTTGCAATGTTTTTGAAATGCTCGCCTCTGGAAGTTAGGAAATCAATGTATAGCTCACGCGGGTTTTTTGTTTTAGCGATTAAGTTGTAAAGGTGAGGCTGAGTGTATTTAGGCTCGTCACCCTCATTGTGTCCATGTTTTCTATAGCAGACCATATCGATGAAGATGTCTGTTCTAAACTTCTGTCTAAACTCCATCGCAAGTTCCATACAATAAACAACGCACTCTGGGTCGTCTCCGTTAACATGGATGATTGGAGCTTCAAGAGTTCTGGCAAGTGAAGTGGAGTAGTGTGAAGACCTTGCGTCTTCCCAGTCAGTTGTAAATCCAATTTGGTTATTAATTACAAAGTGAATTGAACCACCACACTCATATGCGTCTAGCTCAGCCATTTGAAGAGTTTCATAAACAACACCCTGGCCAGCAACGGCTGCGTCGCCGTGGATAATGATAGGGAGAATTTTAGATTCGTCTCTATTGTTTCTTATGTCGGCCTGCGCTCTTGAGTAGCCAAGCGCAACTGGAGCCACTGCTTCAAGGTGGCTAGGGTTGTGCATAATCTTAAGATAAACTTCTTTGCCGCTTGGAGTCTTTTGAATGGAAGAGTAGCCTTGGTGGTATTTTACGTCACCGCCGCCAGTATGTTGCTCGTGAGAGCTTCCACCCTCAAATTCGTGGAAGATAAACTCGTAAGATTTTCCAATGATGTTTGCAAGAACATTTAGACGTCCCCTGTGGGCCATTCCAAAAACGAATTCATGCACACCAAGTTCAGCGCCTTTGTTGATTAAAGCGTCCAACGCTGGAATTGTTGTCTCTCCACCCTCAAGTGAGAATCTTTTCTGTCCAATGAATTTCGTTTGAAGGAACTGCTCAAAAACTTGAGCTTGGTTGAGCTTGTGTAGAATTTGCTTCTTTTGCTCATCGGGAAGGTCAATCGTGTGAGCTTCTTTTTCAAATTTCTGGCGAACCCACCTTCTAATTTCTGTGTTGCTTGAGTGATAGTACTCAATGCCAATTTTGTAACAATATACTCTTCTTAGGTGTGTGATGATGTCCTTAAGCTTTGCTCTGCCAAGACCTACGTATTCGCCTGCATCAAACTCTTTTTCAAGATCAGAGTCTTCAAGGTTGTAGTGGTGGATATCAAGCATTGCCGCTCTGTCTTTTCTGGCCCTAATAGGGTTTGTGTCTGAAAGAAGGTGGCCTCTGGCCCTATAAGATTGGATCAGTCTAAAAACATTGATTTCTTTTTTGAAAGATTCAGCGTCAATCGCCGCTCCGGCCTGGTCGAATTTATACTCAAAGCCTCTGAAGAACATCTGCCATGACTCATCCAGTTCCTCTGGATTTTTAAGGTATGTATCGTACATGGAGTCTATGAAAGCCGAGTCGGAACCTGTAAGGTGTGAATAATCATTTTTGGGGTTCATTTTGGGGACCTTTTAATTAATAAAACAAAAATAAGTTGACTTAAAGTATTTAAATTATAGATTTTTTTAATGGGATAATCAATTTATAAAATAATTCCCATTCGTGTTTTGGAACAATGCAAAATGGTTTGATCTCGATCAAACTTTTGAAGGAGAGCCTTGATAAATCTTATTGCAGTTGATGACGAGTCCGATGTAAAAATTCTTTTTGATCATTTTTTTAGAAATGAAATTGAAAATGGTCAAATCGGTCTAAACTTTGTTCAGTCCGGGGAAGACTGTTTAGGACTTCTAAAAGGTGAAGACTATGACTACGCCAAGACCTTGGTCCTTACCGATATTAATATGCCAAACATGAGCGGCGTTCAACTTGCCGAAAAAATCAACGAGAGCTATCCGCTTGTAAAGGTTTTTCTCATATCGGCTTATGATGCCAGAAGTCAGATTGATAACGTAAAGCATTTGAATATTGCTGAGTACGTGCCTAAACCTGTCAACTTTGCTGAACTAAAAGAAAAGATCTTTCAACTTTTCCCAGGGAGTTAAATTAGATGGCCAGCTCATATATCATCCTTTTTTCCGTGCTTGCTCTTATTGTTCTTGCGCTTTCTGTTTACCTGGGTGTTCTTTACGGAAAACTCAGAGCGCAAAAACAGGCCAAGCTTGATCAAGACAAAAGAGTCGAGGAGCTTCTAAAAGAGCGAGAGGAAACAATCATTGAGAGTTTGGACACTATAGCCCTTGCTTTATCCCAAGGACAATGTGAGCCAACAGAAGGTTGTATTAGAATTAAAAGGCTTGTTGATGAAATCGAAGTCTTAAGGGACGAAGAGGGGATTGCTGTATTTCATGAAATGTATGAAGAGGTTAAGCACTTTGCCACACTTCAAGATTATAAAGATCTCTCAAAGCAGGAAGCGTTTGAACAAGACAATAAACGTTACGCCATTGAAGAAAAGTACAACCAGAGAATTATTAAGGCCTCAAAAAATCTTAGAGACCTCATATCAAAAAAGCGAGCTTAAATAGCCCCATTATCGCTTATGGTCCAGGTTTTCCCAAGTAGGTTTGATCGTGCAGTTTCCCCTGCGCCACCGTTTGTATATTGAGATGAACCTGCATCTAGATTTAATCCAGATCCAGCAGTGGCATCTAATCTAATTAACAGATTGTCATAGTTTGTTGTTGATAAAGAGGTGCCTGTAAACATACTGCTTAGGGTAGTTACACTTGAAAAGTCCCATCCTGACATATCAGGATCTGCTACAGAGGAAAGCTGAAACATGCTACTCATGTTTGTGACTTTTGAGGTCTGCCAGTCACTCGTGTCCGGTTCCGCCTTGTTTGAGTCGTAAAACATATAGGTCATATTTGTGACATTAGAAGTGTCCCATTTACTTGTGTCAGGGTTAGCCTCCCAGGTTCCCATAAACATTGCTGACATGTCAGTCACATTGCTAGTATTCCAAGTGCTGGTGCCTGGGTTAGCAACGCGGGCCCTATTAAACATACTAACCATGCTGGTAACATTAGATGTATTCCAAGAAGATGTGTCAGGTTTTACACTCAAAGTGTCCATAAACATTTCATCCATAATTCCTACATTTGATGTGTTACCACCTGAAACCGAAATTAAATAGGTACAGCCTTTAAAGGCACCCTCTAAATTTCTCCACCCCACTGATCCTAATTCCGAAACTGAAATGATTTTCAACTTATCGCCGCCGTCATTGAAATACCAGGCCTCTACAAGCCCTGAAATTGTAACAGTATAATCTCCATCCACAGCGTAAGTGTGATCAATGTCGGGGTCATTGTAGCTTGTTACTTCCGCCGTGTTGCCATCACCCCAATCTACAGTAAAGTCATAGTTAAAACCATTTCTGAGTGGAAGTGTAACGGTGAGGTCTCCTGAGCTTACACGCCAAGTTGAAACGAATGGAACAACTTCTGTGGTTTGTGTCAATACAACTTTTGGATCAGATGAGGCTATTCCGTCAGTAACTGTATAAGTATAACTTCCTTCACCGTTCTCTATTGGGGTAAGGCCCACTGTACAAACTCCAGAGCTGCAAGAGCATGATGTTGTTTCTATTGCACCAGAAAGATCCGTCAGTGCACAACTTGTTGCTGAAAATGATTCATGATAGTTCAGGGTAATGATTTGTTCGTGACCTTCAATAAGAGTTAGATCGGGGTTATATTTGTTTTCCTGCTCCTCAGCTTTTCCTGAGATTGTAGTCGAGCTCTTAGAACCACCACATCCGGAGCTTATAAAAACAAGTGTCAAAATCAAGCCAAGAATATATCCCATAAAGTACCTCACCGTACTTGTCGGTCTTCTTCCCTGGAATTTTAAGATTTTCTTTATTTATTGATTAAATGTACTCTGACTTTTCTCTTCTTTTGGCGTTGTGTGAGAGTCTCTGAGCCCTAGTGCCAGTGCTTTGTTGTGATTATCTCTTAATTGTTCAATTGTTTTTAATTTAAACTGAGGGTTGTGGCTATTGTCCGCACATCGCTTAACTATTTCTTCAAATTCTGAGTAGTAATCTATCTCGGAAACATTGCACTTATCACTAGGTGCCGGTTTACAGTTTGGCAGGGTATAGGTTATGTTTTTAGTTTCTGAATTAAGGTTGTCGCTCCATTTTGCTAATTCACTAGTTACCATTGTTTGAACAGCTTTTTGAAGCAAACCTCTAGTATCCTTTGTTTCTAACGTCATCGCGGATGAGAAGACTGAGCCTTCGCAATTTGACGAGGGGAGAGTTTTTACAGCATAAGCTTCCTCTTTGCCCTCCAGATAGCTGAATAAACTTTCTCCAATATTTGTAGCTTTTTCAGTCGCAAAATACTCTATACAGGTCTTCTTATCATCAATTATTGTTCTCACCTTTCGTTTCTCAAGTTTGTTTAGGTTTTTTGTTGGCAGATAGACAATTTGGCTTGTGTTGTCGGAAGTGTAAATCATTGCCGAAGCTCTATCGTTATTCTCATGTGGCAATACCAATGATTTAGAGGTGGGATCATACTTACCCCAATTTCCACTATTATCGAGCCTTAGCCATGGTATGGCCTTTGCGTGTAAGTACTTTAACTTTAGCTCTTCAAGCTCCTGTATACATTGGAAGCTATTTTCCGATGCCACTGAATTTAAGCTTGCTGTTGCTACAAAAAGTAAAAGTAAAACTCTCATAACTTTCCTTGGGTTGTCGTTGAAAAGTCCGCAAATATCTATCGGTAAATTATGAGAAACGTTTAAGCTTGAACGAATTATCAGGGGGATGGATAGGTAGTGATTAATTGAAAAGGCCTGGGGGAATCCCAGGCCGTGGTGATGTGAAAATTAGTCTTCTTGAGAAAGTTCAATTAAAGCATTTAGAACATTGATAAATGGTTGTGGTTTTTCATATTTTTGATCACATAGCCACTTTTCAGTTTTGTCCGTTTTTAGATTAACAACATGGCATGTTGCCGGGTTGTTGTTGGCCTTGGTCATGTTGTATACAAATCCGTGGTAAGACCTAGCTGTTTTCAACCAGCTTGCCGGAGGAGCAACTGTCTTGTCAGTCCAAGGCTCTTGCATTTGAACGTCGCCAAACCAGCCAGTTTTTTTGTAATCCTTAGTGATCGTCCAGAAAAAGTCTGGTTGGTTGTGGTTGGGTCTATTGTCCCTTGAACTTTGTTGAGCTTCATATCCTTTCTTATAAGCTCTCCACTGGCCACCAACAATATTGTAGTCTTTATCAAGTTCAAGATCGTAGTACATTTTCTTGTTAACAACATCATCATCATCTTCAGAGTTCGTGTCTTCTCTGTCTGGACGCGCGTAGTCCATGTACTTTGCAACCATTTTTACGCCTACGATGTACTCTGCTTTAGGATGTCTAAACTGAAAGAATTGGTCCTTTTTGTTTATTCTAACTACATTTTCATAAATATTGTCTTTTGATCTTCCAGTGTTTGGGTGGAAAAACTCCATCTCGTAGCCCCACATAGGGTGATTATCCACTGCGGCCCCAACCTTTCTTTCGACTACAAAGCTTCTTCCTTGCTTGCCAATAAGGTTTACTAAACCTAGGTGCCAAGTTGCTGGGTGAACACCGACACATCTTGCATCCCTTACTCTATGAGTATTGGAGTTAAACGGATCCTCTTTGCTGTCATATCTTCTACCCCAAATGTCTCTACCTACATTTTTAAGGTTGCATCTCATGCCCGCGCTAACTGTGCCTTGAGTGTAAGGCAGACCATCATTGCCAATTCTAGCAGGGTCTTGAATGAGACTGTTAACATAGTAAAGAGCGGCCAATGCCTTTATGTCTGCAGGGTAGAACTTAAGCTTCTTTCCGTTTGGAAGCTCAATGCTAAAGGACTTTCTAGGTCTTGGAACAAGTCCTGCGGCCGTTGCCCAACCGTTGCAAATACCTTCCCACGCTGCCATTCTGCTGTTTTTGTCAGCAAGAACATAGTTTTCAGCTTCTTGGGTCGCGTATTCTAGAGCTTCCGGAAAAGCATATTTAGCATTGGAGTATTCTCCCTGTGACACAAGCTCAAGAGCTCGCTTTGCGGAGATAGTATTTTTTATAGTCCAAGAGTTTGCGAAGGCATCATCGACGGATGTGTAGAAGCGCTTAGAAAGATACTCGTTTGCCAAGTCCAATGTGTTGCTTCCAGCGATGGCCTTTCTAATATCTTCAGTGAAAGCATTCTCTTTTTCAGAGCCCCATTTGTAGGAGTACTCCCAAAGCTTTCTTGTTAGTTCAAAAGTTTTGTCTCCCAAAAGTAGGTCATACTTCTCTGAAGGAGCAAGCTTTTCAAGTTCTTCTTCAGTCATATCGTCAACGTATGGAAGCTCCTCTTCAAGTCTATCCAAAAATTGCTTGTGGTTGTTTTCCCAATCAACCCAGCCCAAGTCAGCGTAGTATGGAAGTCCGCTGTTCTCGTAAGGGTCGGCAATCATGCCTTTGTTCATTGGCCAGTAGGAAGATGTCCAAGGCTTCTCAGTTGTTTTCGCCTTCATTAGTCTTAAAGAGATGATGTCTTTGAAGTTTTTAATGAACTTCTTATCTTCTGTAACTCTTCTCACATCACCGTAGATAGTCGGCTTTAGAGGTTCGTCATTCTTTTTCAAGTCCAGCTGCATTGGCACGAATGGATAGGTTGCAGGGTAGGAATAAGTCCTATCTGCTAAAGCGTTTACTGAGTACGCGGATGATAAAATTACAAATGGCAGAAGCGCGATCAATTGTTTCTTCATACTGATTCCTTTTCCCAAGTCAAGATTGTGCGGGACGTTACCAGAATATGTGGCAGTGCAGAAGTTTACTTGTAATCTTTACATTTTTGCCGCCTCAAATTCTTGGCTAAGGCCAAAAGAATTTTAAACGAAGAGGCAATCATCTTAAACGCATAGCTATTTAGAAGGAGTTAATATGCAAAATGAATGGATCGCACAAGTACACGTTAAATGGACTAAAGACGCACCAGTTTGGGAAAATTGGGCATGGCTACAAGACTGGAAAGAAGTTAAGTGGGCCGGAAGTTCTATGGGAGAGTGGGACATGATCCTTTGGGTTGATGTTCAAAGTCCAAAAGACCTAGAGTCATTTGTTCATGACAAACTATGGGCCAAGAAGTGGGTATCTGAAACTAAGTCCACTTGGACTAAGGAAGTTTGGTCTCAGCAAGCATCCGCATAAATAAAAAATATAGGGCCTTGTGTTAACAAGGCCTTAATATAGTTATCTAAGATTTTCTTAATATATTTTTAAGTTATTGAAATCTCACTTCGTCCGATATGCGCAGTGTGTTAGCATTAATTTGTAGCACGTATGTTGGAGATTTTATGTATAAAAATATTAGATTAGTCTTAATCACCTCATCATTACTTCTAACCTCTTGTTTGGGCACTGGCCCAAACGAATCCAAAGACCAGATTCCTCAAAGCGGAAGTGACCAGGTAATTGAGGGGCCCTGGAACAGTTTTGATAAAAATATCTTTGTTGGCCTCGAAGACACAAGTAACAATGGGCACATTTATGAACTTCATTTTGACAACTCTGCGACTCTGGGAAGTGCATTGTCTGTCGTTAGGAATTCCTCAATTACCGTTGGAGGAAGGTTAAGAAGCCTTAGCATGAAAAATGATGGAAACATCATTGTGGGGGGAAGTGGTGAAGTTAATCCTCCAATTTATGCTAAAGATCTTAGCTTAGTAGGCTCTCATTCTCCAACAGGGGCGAGCGACCCTGAAACGAACTCCCATACAGTCTGCACTCTTCCTAATGGTAACTACATCGTTGCAGAGGACACTTCATCAACTGGCAACGCAGTTAATGAATATGATTCAAGTGATAACTTTGTAAGAAGCGTATACACAACCGTAAAGGGCTCCAACGGAACCATCACTCAATGTATTGGTGTTGATAATGAAACAATTGTTTGGGTTGAGACAGGAGCGTGGGGGTTCACTAACTCAAATTTGGCGAGGATAAAACTTGTGAATGACGCCTGGAGTGTTGAACAAGTTATGGACTCTGAGTCTTTCGATCCAGGTAACGGAACTAACTTCTGGAATTTAACAGTTCACTCTGATGGAAACATTTACTTCACTCCAGCTGACAGAGATGGAGCAAAATTTAATCAACTTTTAAGATGTCCGTTAAATGATATCAGCACTACTGGTTGCTCAGCTGTGGGAAATCCAATCCCAGGTGTTGGAAGCGGAAACTATCTCAGTTGGGTAAGAGGAATCGTTCAAATACCTGGATCCAACGACATGTTGGTTTTCATCTCCCAAGAAGTCTACCACTACAATTACAGCACGGGAGCTTATACCAGTGTGATGGATTTAACATCAGTATTACCAAGTATTGACGTTGTTAGGAGTGTGATCCTTGCTCCTAAATCAAACTAAAAATGGCAAAGTTTCGAGGCAGTGGATTACCTGTATTTGGAATAAGTTTTACAGGCTTCGGTATTTCAATAGTTTGGAGCAGAGGTTTATTAAAATTGTCTTAGATTCTTCCGAGTAATTTAAATAGCTATATAATAATTAAATATAGTTAATTCCAAAGGAACAAATTTGAAAACGAAAAATAACTTCTGCATTTTACTTTTGTTTTTAGCGGCCGTTGGGTGTGGAAAAGCTCAAGTGGATAAGGTGCTAAATACCTTAAATCAAGAATCTTTAATCACTCCAGGCGTTAGTGCTGCAAGTGTATTGGAAAACTATGAACAAATAATTGAACTTGAGTATTCGAGCTCGGGCTCAACCCTTGCAGAAAGTTGTTCCATAACATCCGAAGTAAACCTGTCAATTACGACTCCATGTTCATGTGACTCTGGGGTTTGCACTGTTGGCATAACTCCTGGGACTGCAGGTGTTGGATCTTTTGAATACTCCGTAAGCACGGGTTCTACAGAGTCCAATTCTTCATCCTATGATCTGACAATTAAAACAATGGTTCCATTTGTTTCTCAGTGGAACATTACTAGTGGGGATACTGTTGAGTTGTCCCTGTTGACGGGACTTAATTATGACTTCAACATTGATTGGGGCGATGGGACTATAGAAAGTTACACTGAAGGTGGTACGACTATTTCTCATAATTATGGTGCATCAAATACTTATAATGTGACGATATCTGGACTTTTTGAGGGCTTTGGTATTGCTTCGTCATCGAGGTCAAAAATTACATCAGTCACTGAACTAGGGACTGTTGGCTGGAAAACATTTGCAACTACTTTTGCGGCTTGTAGTAACTTGACTACCGTCTCTGGTGGGGACACATCTGAAGTAACAAACATGAGTAACATGTTTAAAATTGCCGGCCAGGCCGTTCCAGATACAAGCGGATGGGACACTTCCAAGGTTACAGATATGAGCAACATGTTTGATTTCGCGACTTCAGCAAACCCCAATACCAGTGGTTGGGATACATCCAACGTAACTGATATGGGTGAAATGTTTGCAAGTGCCACAGTAGCAGAACCAGATACTTCAGGTTGGGACACATCGAAAGTTACCAACATGTATAGAATGTTTATGTGGGCAGAAGCAGCTGATCCAGACACCAGTGGGTGGGATACATCAAATGTAACGAATATGCGGGATTTATTTTATAAGGCCACCTCTGCAAATCCAGATGTAAGTGGCTGGGACACATCTAGTGTTACGACTATGCAAGGTATGTTTGCATATACAGAATTGGCAACTCCAGATACTAGTGGGTTTGACACGTCACAAGTAACCACCATGCGTGACATGTTCTCTCATTCGCTTGTCGCTAATCCTGATACCAGCGGCTGGAATACCTCAAAAGTTGAAAATATGAGGGCCATGTTTCACACTGCGGGAGCCGCCGACCCAGATATGTCAGGCTGGGACTTTTCTAGCGCAACAGTTATTTATGAGATCTTTCAAGATAACACCTCTTTGTCCACTGCAAACTATAATACGTTGCTGATGGCCCTGGATCAAACCGCTACCCAAGCATTTCATTTGGATGCTGGAGATGCGACTTATACAATCGGTTCTCCTGGAGAGGCAGCGTATCAGAGTTTAGACAGTAAAGGTTGGGGGTTTGAACATGGTGGCGGTATCTAAAGTGATATACTATAAATTTTATCGATTGATTTGCATCTTTATCAACTAACATAGTAAACCTCCCTTATGTGGAGGTTTTTTTATGAAAACAGCAATTATTCTAACTTTTGTTTTCTCTTTATTTAACAGCGCTTTGGGTGCTTCAATTACAGTGCCTCCATTTGAAATGGAGTTTCTTCTTCAGAAAGACTATGAGGTTAAAGGTCAGATTGAGCTTGCCTGCAGGTACGAAAAATTTGTTATAAGCGATTCTGCCGAATATGAAATGTTCAACGGCCCTGAAAAGAAGTTGAAGTTTGAATACGTACAGGAAGGAGAGTTTAATAGAGTTAAGCTTGTTAACGATAAGAAGCTCTACTTCGAATACGATAAACTGTTTAAGTGGAATAAAGAGTGTCGAGCAAGTTTTGAAGTTGTGTTTTCAAGCTCCAAGTATGCCCTTGGACACGGATACAAACCCAGCAAGGCCGTATCTTTCAAACTGTGGAAGGGAATGTATGACTACCAAGAGGGCGATCAGTTATATGACTTGGACAAACTTAAAAAGTACCTGTCAAACACCACCTACTCTTTCAGTGAATCTCAGATCAACGATAACTATTTAAGCATAAGAATATTTCAAGATGGAAATGAGGCGGATACCAGCCCATGGGTTGAGAGCGCATATATTAATCCAAAGACAGGAAAGCCTTTTCCGCCGACCATGTAGTTTTTAGGGGAGGCACACGTGAATGCGCCTCCATCATGTTAGTTGTGAATTTTAATAGTTTTTATATTCATAAACTCGTGAAAACCAAAGCGGGCATGCTCTCGTCCATAACCTGAATCCTTGACTCCTCCAAAAGGTAGATTTGGCTTTGCGCTACTGTAGCCGTTAATATCAATCATACCTGTGTCGTACTGCTCCTTTGCAACCTTTACGATCTCATTTTCGTTTCCAAAAATGCCACCACCTAAACCAAAGCGAGAAGAGTTTGCAATCTGTATGGCATCATCCAGATCTTTTGCTTTTATAAGGCTTGCAACTGGGCCAAAGAGCTCCTCATCATAGGCCGGCATTCCAGGCGCAAGGTTCTCAAGAACTGTAGGCTCAAAAAAGAACCCTTTCTTTTTCATAATGTTACCGCCAGTTAAGCATTTGGCACCCATGTCTAGAGACTCTTCTACCTGTTCATTGAGTTTTTCCAATAGGTCCTTTCGAACCAAAGGTCCAAGTTTTGTTGTCTTTTCCATTGGATCGCCTGTTTGTACTTCACTCATTGCCTGTACAAACTTCTTTTTGAATTCTTCATAGACTTTTTCAACTACAATAAAGCGTTTGGCGGCCGTGCAAGTTTGTCCATTGTTGCCAATTCTTCCTTCCACACAAGAGGCCACGGCCTTATCCAGGTCAGCGTTTTCGGTAACGATGTATGCATCACTGCCTCCCAGCTCCAAAACCGTTTTTTTAAGGTTCTTTCCAGCTTCCTGGGCTATCTTCTTTCCAGTTGAAGGACTGCCTGTGAAGGTTACTCCACGAACTTCTCTTTGTTCGTAAAGAACGCCTATGTCTTCGCTTTGAGGATAAATCAATTGGAACACACCTTCAGGAAGTCCAGCTTCCAACAGAGCTGATTCTATATTCTTGGCAGAACCCCAAACACTTGAAGCATGAGATAAAAGGGTTGTGTTGCCTGCAATAATGTTTGGAATTGCGTACCTTATCGCTTGATAGAAGGGGAAGTTCCAAGGTTGAATTGAGAGTATAACCCCCTGAGGCTGATAAGTTATGAAGGCCTTTCCATTTTCAAACTCGGCCTCTTCATCACTCAAAAAACTGGGCGCTTTTTTAACAGCGTATTCGCAAATCTGTGCGCATAACTCAATCTCCTCAACAGCTTGTTGATAAGGCTTGCCCATCTCGCGAACTACGAGCTTGGCAAAATCTTCTTTCTTTTCGGATAAAACATTTGCAAACTTCTTTATAGGTTCGGATCTTTCCTTCAATGACTTTGACTTCCATACATTAAAGGCCTTATGGGAAGCTTTCAACTTTTCAAGAAGCTTTTCCTCCGAATCGTATGGATGTTCATTAACCAATTCTTCGTTATAAGGATTAATGGATTTATAACATTCTATATTGCTTTGTTCTTGTTCAACTTGACTGTTTTGCATTCTTGATCCTTTTGTGAAGTGTTACGTTTTGAATTGCTTCAATACTAAAGGATCATGAAAAACTAGTAATCTTAATGGCCTGTAAAATCGTTGTATGCTGGGTATGCGTTATAAACGGGGAGGTAAGTTTACTAAATCTAAATGGACTGCTTTGGTGGGGTTTTTGAATGTCCCCACTGTTGCAGCAGGGACATGAGGTTTAAAATTTAAAGAACGCCTTTTAAAATTGCGCTTGATTCGCCTTCAACTTTTTCGTGGAGGGAGTTGCCGTGAGCGTCCATCGTGATCACTACAGGAAACTCTTCCACGCTTAATTCCCAAATTGCTTCAGGCGAGCCTAGATCTTCCCAGTAAACATTGTCTACAGATTTTATTTTTTCAGCTAAAACTTGAGCGGCTCCGCCAATGGCGTGCATGTAAACACATCCGTAGTCCTTACAACCTTGAAGTGTTTTTGGTCCCATGCCACCTTTTCCGATAACACCAACGATGCCGTAGTCTCTCATCACCTCCCACTGGTATGGCTCTTCACGAATAGAAGTTGTAGGCCCCGCGGCCTTAACTTCGTATTTGCCATTTTTTTCTAAAACTACAGGTCCACAGTGGTAGATAATCTGGTTTTTAAGGTCCACTGGGGGCCTGGTTCCGTCATGAATTCTTTTGTGAACCGCATCTCTTCCTGTGAAGAGTTTTCCGGTGATCAAAACCATGTCACCAACTTTTAAGTCAAGGATGTCTTCTTTATTAAATGGGTAATTGAGTTTTTTCATTATTGTTCCTTCTTAGTAAAGCCACTTGTTGATTGAACCATCGCCTTTAAGGGCAACACCTTGTCTTCTGTAGGCCCAGCACATATAGCTGATGGAGACATAGTAAGAAGCTGGTAAGCGGTTTAAAGTTCCAATCTTACAGCCTAAAAGAGTAGTTTTGCCACCAAAGCCCATTGGTCCAATACCTAGCTTGTTGGCGGTTTCTACAATATCCTTTTCAAGCTCTGCAAGAGCTTCAACTTCGTTGGTGTCATCTAGCTTTCTAAATAGTTGCTCTTTTGAGTGAGTGTAGCCTGCACCTCTATCTCCGCCGATACAAACTCCCAGAACACCAGGACCGCAACCTTTACCCTGAGCCTTTTGAACTGCGTCCAAGATAACTTTTCTAACACCTTCTAGGTCACGTCCAGCGCCAAGTGCATTGTAGGGCATAGCATATTGAGCTCCAACGTTTTCACAACCTCCACCTTTAAGCATAAGCTTCATTTCGATTGTCTTCTTGTTGTGTTCATGAAAGTGGATTGATGGATGGCCTGGACCGATGTTCATGCCTTTGTTTTCACCTGTTAGAGAGTCTACAGAGTTTTGACGAAGATAGCCCATCTCTGTGGCCTTCACCACTGCTTTATGACAGATCTTTGTGAAGTCACTTTGAACAAAACCTTTTGGGACATCAACATAAAAAATGATCGTTCCTGTATCCTGGCATAGAGGCTGGATCTTTTTCTTTGCGATATCAATATTGTTTTTAATAATGTTCATCGCGTATTCTGCGGTAGTGTTTTTCTCTTCTCTGGCAAGGCCTTCAAGAATTACTTTTTGAACATCATCTGGAATTACTGTTGAAGTATTTTTTATTAATTCAAGAATTGAATTAAACAATGCCTTCTTATCAATGCCTTGAGCTGTGGATACTTTCTTAACCGCCTTCTTGGCAACTTTTGAGGCCGCTTTTTTAGCCTTCTTCACAACTTTCTTAGCCTTCTTTGCCACTTTCTTCTTCGTAGCTTTCTTAGCTACCTTTTTCTTCGTAGCTTTTTTTGCTACCTTTTTCTTCGTA